>ERZ1024349.8-NODE-8-length-43643-cov-234.735845_pt1 | contig 43643 bp, 65 predicted proteins | sample MGYA00520789_ERZ1024349 | MGnify/ENA primary metagenome ERZ1024349 (study PRJEB33242, sample SAMEA3444257) | Homo sapiens | biome: Host associated; feature: Gastrointestinal tract; material: Stool | place: Uganda | collected 2011-01-01 ...
TGATGGGTATAATGACCATGGTTTTCAATGTGGTTATGCAAAAAATCAATAACCAGGCTCACTAACTCATCTGGTCGCTCACTTGGCGATAGGTAACAGTAAAGCCGTAGGTCACATTTGCAACAGTCTCCGCCAGATTCTTTGCAGTGTTGACTGACGGCTTTGTTAAATTGTAATGCGTCCATTTACGCTCCTTTCTAGCATATGCTTTTCTCCTCAAAAATCCAATTTAATTGGATTTATCAGGAACGCAAATAAAGTCAATAGGAATTCCAGAAAGTTCGCTCATTTTTCTAAGCTGTGATAAAGTTGGCTCAGTATTTCCTTTCTCCCAATTAACAACTGTATTATTGGAAACTCCAATCTTTTCAGCCCATTCTTTCTGATTACATCGTGCATTTACACGAACTGCTTCTAAACAAATCTGTGGCATTTGTTTGCCTCCTTTCTTGATTTCTGAGCTTATTATAATCCAACAACTTTGGATTGTCAACACCAAAATCCAAAAATATTGGATTAACTCTTGAATTTTTTTTGAGTATGGTGTACAATGCAAAATGTAAGGAGGAAAAAGCAATGACAAACGAAGAGCAGAAAAGAATCTTCTCAAAGAATCTAAGCCGATATGTTGCTGAGAGTGGCAAACAGCAAAAGGAAATTGCAGAAGCCATCGGTGTTAATCCTACTACATTTAATATGTGGTATACCGGAAAGGCAATTCCTGGAACTGGAAAATTAGGTACCTTGGCAAAATATTTTAGAATCGGTCTTTCAGATTTGGTGGATGAGAAGCAAGACAAGGAAATTGATGCAGAGTATGCAGACATTTCAATGAAAATCGGGCTAACAGATAAACGATTCATGAAAATAATTCTTGAATACGATAAACTGCCGCCCGATAAAAAAGATTTGCTGTGTGATTTTTTCGAGAAGTTTATTTTCTAAGTAACAGGGCGGGAGTTATCTTCCTGCCCTTTCTTCTTTATATCCTCTTTTTACAAACCAATAAATAAGATTTAATATCTTTTCACTATGTATATTTTCTATCATCTCAATAATCTCTTTCTTATAATCCATAATAGCCCTCCCTGTCACAACTACACCTACACTACAGTATATGTCCGGCTGTGGGAAATAGAACCGAACATAAGTTTGTTTTTGCTATTATACCACCTATCCCGACTCTTGGCAACTGCCAATGATATACATGGACTTTCGTTATTTCATAGGCAAACTTCGCAATCTCAAAGAAAATTATGCTTTCGCAGAAGAAAAGTATGAGATCACAAACTTTACCACCGCAATCATCTACATGCGGATGCTTCTGGGCAGAATGCTCATGTTGTGCCGTATACGAATAAACTATCTGCATATCTTTCTGATTATTGCTTGAAATTATCTTTTGTGGGATATGTACAAGACTAAAAATCTTATAGATCAGCAAGAGAAGTACAAAACACTTAAAACATTTCTTTTTCATCTAAATCACTCTATTTCGTTCTAAATCTTTACAATATGTTCTTAAAATGATAAAATAAAAATACCACGAATAACCGTACTTTACATAATATTGCAAAATCAGCGGTACAAAATACATAATCCGCATGGGAAGCGCGAAATGTGGCGAATAATCAAATGGAGGAATAACAATATGGCTAAGAAAATCAAATGCCCACGTTTTGGATGTGGCAGTACTGACGTTGAATACCTGTCAGGCAACCAGAAAACAACTCTCAACCTGAATCCATTACATCCTTTTACTCTTGTCAACACAAAGCCAAAGGGCAAACAAACATTCAGATGTAAGAAATGCGGACGAGTATTTGAAGTAAAACTTTAAGAGGACTATATGAAACATGTACTTGACTTTTATAAAAAACACAAACTTGCCGCATTTTTTACATTCCTATGGCTTGTATTTATGACATTTATTACTGTAACTGGTTTAGCAAACAGCAGCACTCGAGATGCTGTTGAAATAGGTTCAGGATTCTTTGCAGGAATAGTCATGTTTGTACCCGGTGCTATACTAATAGCTGTTGCATGTGCCATTATTTCTACTATATTCAGTACTTTTTCAAACATTATCAGAACGCATTCTACTGACTCTGACGACGTTGAACCAATTATTCCACCGTCATACAGCCATGACGACTACACTCCTACTCCTACTTGGACACCAGAAGATATATCTGATTCGCCCACAGCACCGGAGCCACAACTTCCAGTATATGACACAATGGAAGGACACGACTTCGAATACTATTGCGCTGATCTGCTTCGTAATGATGGCTTTTATAATGTAGAAGTCACACAAGGAAGTGGCGATCAGGGGATTGATATACTAGCAGAGAAAGCCGGAATCCGATATGGGATACAGTGCAAGTGCTATTCGAATAATATTGGAAACAAAGCAGTACAGGAGGCTTTTGCCGGAAAGACATTCTATCATTGCCATGTTGCAGCAGTTCTAACTAATAGGTATTTCACACGATCTGCAAAAGAACTGGCAGAAAAAGACCAAGTACTTCTCTGGGATAGAAACGAACTTGAAAGACTTGTACAAAACGCTGAAAGCTAAATAAAAACCGCCCCGGTATTGGCATACCGAGACGGCGTTTATACATCTCCGAAGAGATGCTATATTCTGGCAAAACATATTGTATCATCTTCGGAGCAGTCGAGCAAGACAGAAAATTTGTTCGGCTGTTATTTTTATACCCGAAAACAGCTATAAAGAAAAGAGGAATAAAAATGACGAAGAGAAGAAAGAAATATCCAAAATTGCCGAATAACTTTGGCTCTATTCGGTATCTCGGCAAGAATCGGAGAAACTGCTTTGCAGTACATCCACCAGCTACACCAGACGAGACCGGCAAACTAAAACGTCCGCCGGCAATCTGCTATGTAGACGACTGGATAAAAGGCTTCACTGTCCTGACAGCATACAAAGCCGGGACATATCAACCGGGCATGGAACGGACTCTTGAGGTGTCCCCCACAACCGACATAGGCACCCTTATAAGCCGTTTGATTGCTGACTACAATACAATCAAGGGCGTAGAGGATAAACATCCTGAAATAAAGAAATTGACGTTCTCAGAGGTATATGAACAGTTTTACGTGTGGAAATTCCCAGAAGGGTCGAAACTGTCATATAGCTCAAAAGAAGCATACCGGACAGCTTACTCAAACTGTACTGTTCTACACAATCGCATATTCGAGGATTTAAAGGCTCCTGATATGCAAAAGGTCATTGATGATTGTACGCTGAAAAAACAAAGCCAGATGGCTATTCTGACCCTGTTTAAACAGATGTACAAATATGCAGTCTACTCAGAAATCGTAACGGAAAATAAGGCATTGTATGTCCACGTCAATGCTGATAATGATACCGAACATGGAACACCGTTTTCCGATCAGGAGATGCAGGTGCTGTGGAACAATAAGGATGATCCAGAAGTGCAGCTCATTCTTATTATGTGCTATTCTGGTTGGCGGATTGGTGAAGTGCTAAAACTCACAACCAACTTGGAAGAACGATACTTTCAGGGTGGCATTAAAACAAAAGCAGGAAAGAACAGAATCGTTCCGATACATCCTGCAATATATCATTTTGCTGAGCAGAAAGTATTATCGCAAGACGGAAAACTATGTGTATATACTCAGCAGCATCACAGAAAAGCATTGTTCTATCCTACACTCGAACGATTAGGAATAGTCGGCGATCCGAAACACACTCCACATGATTGCCGACACACATTCTCAATGTTGTGTGAGAAATATGGAGTCCGAGAAAATGACAGAAAAAGAATGCTCGGTCACTCATTCGGTGGAGATGTTACAAACGCCGTATACGGACACAGAACACTGGAAGAACTCCGAACAGAAATTGAAAAGATAAAAGTTCCATTTGTGACTAACTGTGACTAACGGAACCGTTTTTAATCTTTCTAAAACAACCGAAATATCACTATCGAAATGCCGGAAACCCTATTAAAATCAACGTTTGTAGCGATTTTGCAAGGATTTCCCTCATTTCATTTTCATTATTCTAATTTTATTGTTTGTGACTAACAAATAGAATTTAGAAAATTACGCAAATGCCTGTAAATACAGTGTTTCAGAGGTTATTATATCAGGAAACAATATTTTTATTTGTGACTAACGTGTGACTAACGATAACAGTCTAAAACTTCCGAAATGATACTGAATATGTTTAAAATAAAACTCCCGGGGAATTAGCCCCGGGATATTTTTATATAGCAATCAAATCTTTCCATGTGGCAGGTCCGCAGATTCCGTCCACTTCCAGAACTTCTTTCCTAGATTCCTGATAAGCTTTCAAAGCATAAATCGTGTTCGTGTCTGCTGCCCATGTAAGTTTCAGGGCTTTGCCGTTTTTACCTTTGAATCCACGTGATTTCAGAATTTCCTGTAACAGAAGTACCGAAGCATTCTTGTCACCAGCTTTTACAGTTTTCGGTTCGAACATATATTTTTCTCCTGTCTGTGTAGTATTAGATGATGTATCAGTAGTTAATCCAGCGAAATCAATTCCTTTCCCTGTAAATCTTAAACGGTGCGTCCATCCGTGACTATATAAATACCAAGGCTGTGTTCTGATTTCGTTTCCAGAATTATCCTTTGTATCTGTGGTTCCCTCAGAAGATCTGGCATGAACAATGTTGTCCTTATCAATAGCCACAGCAACATGATAAGCCGTATTCAGTTCAAGATCACCTTTCTGCATCTGACTGTGTGCAGTCTGGTTTCTTGCTACAATCTCGAAACCGCAGTTACACATATTCAGCATATTACCCGTATAACTACAATGTTCTTTCAGGTATCTTGCCTGCGTGGTCAGTCCATTTTTCAGGAATGCATAGTAATATGCTGTACACGCCAGACTTGAGCAGTCAAATGATTTAGGATCATCAATCTCATACAGACTTCTAATTCTCTGACTGTAACCATGATTATTGTCATTTGCAATATTTACCGCAAATTCAACTGCATCATGTATTATCGCATGAATAATCTGTGATTTTGTTTTCTTCACTGTATCTTCCCCCTTATTCTCATTTTTTGTTGCAGTATAGTCTTTGTAAAAAACATTTCTGTCTACTTTCCCTGAAATCCCCGGAATAGTTGCTTTACTGGAATACTGCCAGCCAATACCAGCGGCAGGTTTTAATCTGATCTGCATTGTTCCATCATCCCGTGATGGGTAAGCAGCTAACCAACAATCATATTTTTTTGCATCTTCAGGAAGTTGATTCTGGTACCAAGAATATCCACAATAAATGCCAAACTGATAACCAGCTTTTATGATAATTTCTCTGAATGCATCAATCATCTGCATCATAAGAGATTTCGGCAGATTTTCCTGACTCTTATCTTCTATATCAAGAAATACTGGATAGTCCAATTTTCGTCCATTCAGGATTTCAGCTACTTTTCTTGCTTCATATTGAATTTCTGAAACATTGACCGCATAACTATACTTATAAACACCGACAGGGATACTATTGGCAGTACAGCCTTTATAATTGGCTTCAAATGTACTATCAATAACATTACCCTTTTCTGTGATTCGCAGGATAGCGAAACCCATACCGTAGTTTGCTACGGCCTCCCAATTAATTACTCCCTGCCACGCCGAAACGTCTATGCCTTTATATTCTGCCATTATTGCACCTCCTGCATTATCATGTAGCAAGATTGTCTTTGCTGCTCCATTATTAAAATCCGACTTAGCGATTCAGATACCGCGTTATCGATTACTCTGTTATCGTTCCTGTACCAGACTTATAGATATATTTATTTCTAATTCTATCATATAAACAAAGCGTTCCGTCCGACTTCTTGACAGGAATCATATCTGCTGCAAGATCGCTTCCAGAATAAATCTTTGAGTAGTAGATTTTTCCTTTTAGCCCAACACCAGCAGCTTCAGCATTCTTACTCATACAACCAATGTAGAATGGACTTGTCAAAGTAAAGTTCCCTACTTCATCTAAATTAACGGTATTATTCCCAAATGTTGCAGCCGCTCCGTTCTGCTTAATAAGCCAGATACCTTCCCAGTATGGAGCATTTTTTGCCGCGCTGGACACCCCACCTCTGACAGCATAGAAGTTATCCGTCGTTGTATAGCCGTACTTGTAGTTATTATCTCTTGCACCACAGATATACATCGTTCCTGATTTGATATATAGCTTTGTCTCTGTATTTGTGTTCTGATCGGGCAAAATTTCTGTGTTAAAATAACAGTTTCCGTCAACGCTAAGTGACTCTAATTCTGTATGACTCTCACCAGGTTCAACTGTATTCTCAGTAACATTAACTGTACACTGAGCTGTGTATCCACCATCATCCGTTGTTACTGTAACTACAGATGTACCGACAGCTTTTCCAGTAACTTCCCCATTGCTGACAGTTACGTTTGAGTTATTTGTACTCCACTTAACCGATTGATTCGTTGCATTTGATGGTTTTACTGTTGCTGTCAGTATTGCACTTTCTCCTTTTTTGATACTTAATGTATTCTTACCAAGAGAGACGCTTGTAACCGCTATAACAGTCGGTGCGATAGACGCTGTAGCATATCCTATTCCAAGATTTCTTAGTTTCTGGTCAATAACAGGGCTGTAGAATGTGCGATACCAGGATTCTACTGGATGCACTCCGTCGCCAACGCCACTGTTAGCATTTTTCGTATATTTGCTCTTATTCTTGGATGTCATTGCAATCTGAGAGCATTTTCTCATATCAAGATAAGGCATATTCCATTTTTCACAGATCTCAATCGCTTTTGAATAGATACTATCCACATATGAGTTGTCTTTCGAAAAGTTGTGCGGAATAATATATAGTTTGACAGCTAGAGGATATGTATCCATGATATACTGCAATGCACTTTCCATCGCTCCGCAGAATGTCCCTGTATTATACGAAGCATCGTATCCAGATTCAATTGAGCCGATTGGAACGCTATTATTAATGTCATTAACTCCACCGTCAAAAATGATTGCATCAGCTACGCCAGTGTAGTTCCTAATCTGCGTTACGATCGGTGTGTGTTCTAGACTTGATGTAACCGCAAAGTTCGCGCCAGATTCCGCCTTGTTAATCCAAGTGGCATCGGAATATTTTTCCTTCAACGGCTGTATAATGCCCGTTCCTTCTTTCCAACCCCATCCGGCTATGATACTGTCACCAAATGCAACGATTGTTTTTCCTTTATACGGGCTTACTGCTTCTCCGCTTATCGATCCGCTACCACTCCCGGAAGCACCCCTCGGAATGCCAAGATTCAGAACTGGATTCTCTGCTGTTCCTGTAATTGATGCAGTAGCAGGCCGCCCTGCCTCAAGTGTGTTAACTTGTCCAATTGTAAATATAGGCGTTGCGCCCACTTCACCTTTAGGACCTTGCGGTCCAGTAAATTTTCCATCGTTGACCATTTCTGAAATGTCTTCGATTGAACACAAGCGTCTTACGTCATTGGCTGCAAATGCAATATACAGGGCTTTACCAGATGGAACGGACGGATCATTGCCAAGGATTGCGACAGGCTCCCCGGGGCGAACCTTTGACGTATCAAAATCGGCGTACATACCGCGCCGGAACTGTATTGTATATGTGTCAGCCATATTAGATTTACCTCCTTATGAAAGGAAATTATTTCTTATATAATCCTTTATGGAATCAAGATTTTTCTGCACGTTATCATCCATCACAAGGAAGTTACCTTTATTGTTCTGGCTGATAATACTTCCTGTGGTTTCATCCACCTCGGAATAGGTGTAAGCAATGCGACTTCCCTCTCCGGTGCTAAGATTCATAAAACTTGTAAGAATTTTTTTCATGATATTACCTCCATCTGATTGATAACACTTAATCTGTCGTTAATAAACTCTGATTCATAATCTGGTTCTGATATTTCTACTTCTTCTGATTCATAATCTGGTTCTGGGATTTCAATATCTTTTGCGTCTGTATAAGCCGTATCTCCCGGGTCAGTAAAACGCATATGCTCATATTCAGCTTGTCTTGCTTTGATTTCGAACGAAAATTTAAGCCCCGGAGTTCCTTTTACAATAAAATAACTCTGCTCTTTTTCAGCTATCCAGCAATCGCCCTCTCCTTCCTTTTGCAGGAACACATAATATTTGATGCCGACATTTGCAGATTCCTGGAAGATATCATCTATGTCAATCATGCAAGTCCCGTCATCCGATATTACAGATTCACCGATATCTCCAAAGAATGGGGTCGGCATTTCATAGCAGTAAAAGAGCTGTTCATCATAGTTTGCTGTCGAAACCGATCTTGATTTTGTTCCACTTACTTTCAGTTTTCCCCTGATAGAAGCATCCGCAAGGTCTGTTCCCGTTCCAACACTGTAGAAGTGTCCACTGGCTTCTATGTGCGTTCCTGCTGTAACCTTTTTTGACGCCGAAACACTTTCCGCAGAAACACTAGTGTTAATTGAGGCTGAGCTCGCATGTACGGTTCCTGTATAAAGATGAATTCCTCTAATTCGCGTTCCGTACAATGTACCGTAGCCCGGCACATATACTCCTGAATTTGTCTCTGAATAGATTTCTCCAGTTGAAGCGTCTAGTATTACTTTTCCATATGTGCCATTTGCTGAAAGCTTTTTATGTCCAACTTCCCATCCTGCCAGTTCACCTGTGTTAATATAATCAGCATTCATGTACACATTGCCATTTGATAGATATAGACCTTTATTACTACTGTTATCGCTTAGCACATCAATGATCTCTTGTTTAGACATCTTTCCTATGTCAAGACCGCTAAGTGCATTGTCTGTATAACGGTTTGCGCTCGATAGCGCTGTTGAAGCTTTATCTTCAGCAATACTATATATCGTATCGCCGTTTGCCAGTACAAATGTATTAGGTCTAAGCGTAACATTTCCATAGTTATCAATTGCAAACGTTGACGTTCCAGAGCTGTTTGTGACATTAACGTTTTTCAGATTAATCAAATCGGCTGAAATCTGACCTGATTTAATGTAAGAAGCATTCATATACAGATGTCCATTCTGCATATAAATTCCTTCTTGTTTTCCATTATCCGTCAGGGCATTAAAGACTGTTTCGAAATTGACAATCTTTTTAGCATCCAGTTCCTGCCAAGTGCCATCGGTCCCAGAAAACATATATACCTGACTTGTGGAGAAATTCATGAATATCGAGCCGTCATGCTTTTCATATTCTTCACTTTTCCACTCAGATGCCGGATAGTTCTGCAATGTTGGTACATACGTGCCATAATAGTTCGGGATAGTCACATTATTTTGGACTGCCCCATTCACAACATCCTTGGCGATCTGCTCGATAGTTCTACTTTTTAACGTAAAGTTTTCAACTTCTAATGTGACAGCACCTGTGTCGGCATCTATTCTTAATGTCGTATTCCCGTCATTGTCTTTCGCTGTGAAACCTCTTGTGTTAATCCATTCCGACTGAATGCCAATTGCGTAAAGGATATTCAGCACAGCATCACCATTGCTGTCGAATCCAGCTTTCCAAGTTTTGCCACCGTCTACTGATAAGAAGAATCCGTCAACGCCTGTTTTATATATCACTTTAGAGTCAGCAAGTGTAGGTTTGTCATGCCGGTATGTAATTACAGAGCCATCTTCCTGTCTTTCCTCCGTATAGAAGAAACCCAGTGTGTTTGCTGCAAGTTCATTCATTTGTTTGAGCTTTACGTCATATGCAGATAGTTTCTTTTCTATATCTTTCTTTGATTGTTCTACTACTGCCTGTTGTTCGCCAATAAACTCACTCGCGTCTTCTTCAGCACTCTTTGCATTACAACTCCATGATGTTGAACCACCAAACACAAATTCTATATCTGTCGCAAATGATCTAAAAATGCGGTTTTTTGTGTCAATAAATTCAACCGGATCGCCAAAAGTAGCATATCCGTTAGCAATTCCGTCACATGAGAAAGGACGCATTCGCAAGCCGATTAATTGATTTCCAATAGCTTCAACACCTGCCTGCGCATTGCCTGACAGCAACTGGTTGTCCACCGTGATTACGTAGCCTTCTTGACCTGACATATATTCTGACTCATCTTCTATGTATTTGACACCTGTTACAACTATGTCATCTACATCATATTGCAAATTTTGTATCGAGAACAATGTATGATAATCACCTTTGCTTAACGTACCGCCGTCAATCACAGTCCCTGTTGTCCATGGATTAAGTGCGCCACCATCAATCACAGTCCCTATTGTCCATGGATTAAGTGCGCCACCATCCAAATCATCACCATTTGTCCAATCATTTGCTGTTCCACCACCGCTAAATGTCTTATCAAATGTAACAATTCTGAGCAGATTATTCTCGTCAATTCTTGCGTTTCCACCAGCTATCCCGGCACACATTCCAATTATTGCGCGATATGTTGTGTTAGATGGCGACTGCCGAATCTGAAAGTTCGAATTCGGGAATGCCGCGTCTCCAAGGACGATGTTGCATTGCTGACAACATTCTGAAAGTAGTTCTTTAACAGTGCAAGGAAAAGGCAAATTAGAATCGTACGTCTTATCAGCATTATGCATCTTATCTAAGAGAGAAAGACTTATTTTGCTTGCTGTCGCGGGCTTTTTCGATACAATGTAAGTGCCTCTTTTAATAGTTTCTAATTTGTCAGACAATTGAAGATTGAGATAAATGACAAATCTTGCACCATTAAAGTTGTAATTATCAAAGCGACCATCGTCATTCACTAATGACAGACTTGCTGTTTTTTCGATTGCCACGCCCACTGGGAAGTCTCCAGAGTCTGCTGAATCTACAAGACTATTTCCAGACAAAAAGAAATCCTTCTTTCCTAATTTGAGCGTAGTGCCGTCTGACAATGTAACGTTTGCTGTCACGTAATAATTTCTGTTTGTAAGAGATTCTTTTTTTAACTGAGTAGATACATTTATCAAAACGGTTCGATCCTCCTCACATTAATAGACAAATCCGTCCATTTCTCTTCTCCATCTTTCAGAATTTGTGCCGCCATATTGAAATTTGATGCGTAGAACGTTCTGTCTATCCAACTCCCCGGGACAGTCGGGTCTTTATGATGAAATGTAAATTGACTTTTGTTAAGCATGGCATTTAGTATGGTTGCTATTTCAGCCCACGTAAGTTCTCCCCACTGCATGTCATATCCGCCTATTGTTCCCATCGGGGAATTGTGCATAATCAAATCCTGACTTCTCTTAGAATCTTCTGTAGATGTGGTTGCGAACACCGGTTTATAACTATCCGGTGCTCTTATAACAACATTGTCTATTTTGAATTGTTCCTGCCCCATATTCTTCTCCCTATGCTAACTCAAACGGGTTCTTCCCATTCCGGTTTCTTCTCATTTCAGCTTCACTGATGATAATATCTAACAGTTTCCTGCCAGACGCATTGACTGTAACATTGTAAGTGTTTCCGTCTCCCTGTTCTTTTCCTGACTCTTCCCGGACAATCTGTCGCAACAGACTTTCCGGCGCTTCCAAGTTGTTACCTTTCTTCTGGTCACCTAATACTGCGAGGAATTCTGACCTTGGCGGAATAACCGCGCCACTGGCCAGATAAGGTATAGTGCTGACACGTGGAAATGTCGCGTGAAATCCGATAGTTTTAGAGCCAAACGGTGTCGGAACGGTCCAAGGGCCAAAGGAAAACGCAGATTCAATTCCGCCAATTGCATTATTAATCATCCCAACTGCATTATTAACAATGCTGATTGCCTGATTAATCGGGGCTTTGATAAAATTCACAATACCTTCAAACGCAGATTTAACTGCGTCTCTGGCGGCGTTAAATTTATTAGTAATGGCGGTCTTTATTGCTTCAACCTTAGTAGATACAAAAGTAGTAACGCTTTCCCATGTTCGAGATGTCTTGTCTTTTATTTTATCCCAAACACCCGTAACCTTGGTCTTGATTGCATCAAACACCGTACTGGCTGTAGTCTTAAGAGAATTCCACAATCCAGAAACTGTCGTTTTGATTGTTTTCCAAGTAGTAGATGTTGATGTTTTAATAATATTCCAAACATTAACTATCTTTTCTTTTAAACTGCTTAATGTGCGCGTTGCTGATTCTGCCAATGCGCGAGTCTTTTCAACAACCCAATCTTTTAATTTTGTTGCTGCCGCGCATATCTCATCCCAGTTTTTGTATAGCAGCACTCCAATTGCTATGGCGGCACCGACTGCGACCACGAAGATTCCACCAGCGCCGATTGCTGTCGCAATGGCCTTGATTCCGCCTATAATGCCGCCAGTGCCGGTCATTAACGCGATAAGTCCTTTTACGGCTGTAGCTATTCCAGATACACTCTTAATAACTCCCGATGCTAATTCTGCAATCTTTGCCGCTGCGAACGCTCCGATTAGAGCCGCGCTGAATGCTTCAACAATTGATTGATGATCAGCAAGAAACGTAACTACTTTTGATACTAGATTAATCACTGTCGGAAGCCCTACTTCAATAACCCATTTCAACATCGGGAGAACAATATTGTTATATATCCATTCAAGTACATTTCCGATAGATTCCAGAATTGGTGCGAATGCACTTGTCAGATTGCTGATAGATTCCAACAGCGGATAAAAATCTAAGTTTGCCGCCCACGTTGCTGTATCTGCGGCAATCCTCTCAATGAACTGCATGACCACCACAAGGGCATCTGCAATGTTCTGAATAATCTGCGTTCCGACATTATTCTTGTTCCATGCGTCAGCGAAACCAGATGCAATGTTTCCTATTGTTATAAGGATATTCTGAGCAATTCGAAGCATGGTTTCCAGCATCGTTGCGCCAGTACCGTTCGTCCAGACTTCCGCAAGACTTTTGCCTACGCTCTTAGCGAGCTTTGCTATCCCAGACAAGGCTATCTGTGCCGCATTAATAGTGTTCTTACCCTCTTTTCTCCAAGCGTCCTGAAATGGCTTCCAGAGCTTTTTAAGGAGCTTCGCAAGCTTTTCGGCTGATTTGCTAATTTTGTCAAGAACCGTCTCGCCCTCTGCTACCTTTCCATAATCGACATTTTGTACAGCATCTTTCATTTGATCTGCAAGTCCGCCAGTCGTGCTCGGCTTTTTCGATGATGAATCCGTACTTTTATCCGTTGAGTAATTATTTATTTCATCTAGTGGGCTGAGATATCCCTTTGCCGCCTTAGTAGCTTTCTTGGTTGCGTCCGCTGTATCTTTTGTTGCATCTGCCAGCTTTTCGGCATTGTCAGCAGCTTCCCCATACTGGTCAGCTGTATCGGCTATTACATCTGTTCCGGCAAGACCTGCACCGCTCGCACCTGTCTGCCCGGAAGATTTCTTTCCAGTAATAAGCTCCGTAAATGACTTGAATGCATTTGCCAGAGTCGCCAGTTTGCCAAGAAGAGTATTAATAACTTTCAGAACAGGTGTAAAAATATTAATCAATCCCTGTCCAACTGTTGCTTTGAGTGACTGTAACTGCAACTGCATCACTCGCACTTGGTTTGCCCAGCTGTCTGAAGTACGGATGAAGTCGCCAGATGCAGCTGACAACTGTTTCTGCACAAAAGCCAGACGGAGAGCAACTTTCTCCTGTTCGGTCATGGCAGATGTGGTTTTCCCGTATCCATTTGCCAATGCGTACTGGTCAAGTGCTGTTTGGGTCATTACGACGCCCAAATCTTTCAGCGTTTCCGTTTCACCAGTGAATACAGATTTTAGCTTGATATACGCCAAGTCCTGACTGATATTATAGAACGATGCTACGTCACCAGTAAGCTGTGTCAGAGCTGTTGACATATCATAAGCCTGTGCTTCCGAGAAACCGAACGACTTGGACATTGCTCCGAACGTGCCGACATACTGTTTTGCCATGGTTTCGGATAATCCGGCAGATGTCATAGCGTTTTTAGCAAATTCATTCACCTTGTCCGACATGGTTGTGAAAGTAACATCAACCACGTTCTGTACTTCGGCAAGGTCAGAGCCAAGTTCTATGCATTCCTTGCCAAACTGTGCCAGCTTCCCAACTGCAAATGCTCCGCCAATTAGCACACCTATTTTTTTCACAACGCTGCCAAGTCCATTAAATGACTGTTTTATTGCTGATACGCCGTTTTGCACGCCTGATGTGTCCATCCTGGTATCAATAATGACTGAGCCATCAGCAGCCATGTACCCACCTCCTAACTATTTGAGGTTCAACATCTCATTCAGCGCATCTTTGTACGCTTGCTCCTCTTCGCTGAGACGTGTTTTTATATCAATAATGTTTTTGTTATCCTGATAGAATTTCTTTTCCCATTTATCCAGGCGCTCGCCTTTTGCCTTTTTACTGCGGATTCCGACAACGGTGTTGAATAGGCATTCGCCGGACTCCATGAAATATCCGAAGAACGTCCACCAGTGCATGTATGGTACAGCTCTGATTTCCTTACCGGCAACTTTATTCACCGCCGGCACAATCATATCTCCATCCTGTTCCCAGTCCATTAAGCGCGGCTTGGGCTTGCTCGGACTATCATCAACTTGACCGCAGTCAATAAACTCACAAGCTTTCTGGCAAGCTTCTGTAAGATATTCTGGTGGTATACTCTGCCAATCATCAAACAGAATCTGTAACATAACAACTGCTTTCGCCTGCTCATCCAGTTCTGGGTCGTTCATGGCAATGAGAATATCAATAATCACTCGAAAATCCGTTCTAATAGAAAAATCCACCCCACTTATGTTCAGTGAGGTGGGTAACTCATAGGCGGTCATTTTGAGTACTTCTCCGTGTACTTATTGACCACTTCCTGCATTTTCTTTTTTCTCTTTTCGATTTCCGGAACAAGTGCTTCATTGATTTTGTCCAGAACGATATATGCGAACACCTGACCGTTTCCAAAGACAGTTGTTGCAGTAATTGGTTCTTTGAATAAATCCTTAGACGCTTCATACCCGAGCATGTAATTAATTTTGTCCTCGATCTGTTTATTGATTTCCGCCATCTCTTTACTAGAAGAAACATTTTTAACAGATTCCTGAGCCTGTTCAAAGAAAGTTTCCAGTTCTTCTGCCCTTGCTGCAACGTTAATGTCGGTAGGGTTCAGCTTGAATGAAGAGAATACTTCGCCCTGCTTGTTTGTGAATGTGAAAAGAAGAAATCCATCATCAATGTTTGTGTTGATTGTTTTTGCCATTTTCTATGCCCTCCTGAAAATTATTCGCTGTCAGCTGTAAATGAACCGGAACTGATATCGAATTTTCCTTTGACGCGTTCTCCAACGTAGTTCACGGTAAACGGAATCTGATAGCCGGATGTATCACCACCGTAGGAGGTTGGAACAACATAGCAATCCTGCTGGTATGCTTCATATTTGCCGGATGTGGCTTCTGTCCAGAGATGAACTTCAACTGCTTTTGTTTTAAGGTTATCGTCTTTGAGACGTCCATCAACAATCTTCTGTAATGCTGTGAACAGGTCAGATGTGGTATCTGCGTAGAATGGATCAGCGTCAGAAGAAACTTCGTAGCCATTGTGTTTGAATGTGGATTCTCCAAGAATGTTCTTAGATGTTTCGGTATCGGGATTGAGGTCTACATTGTACTCTTCCAGATCTTTTCCAAGACGCTCATACTTCGGTGTCAGTCCTCCACAGAGGGAGCCTGCATCGATATAGTGAGCCATATATTTACGATCAATTTTTCCTGTAACTGCTGGCATAGATAAGTCCTTTCTGCCTATAACTTTTAAAAGGCTGTGTAGGTTAGCGACTATCTCCAATTGATAGCCGGTTGTTACTAATTAAATTACTTCATAAGTGTTTTCGTAGCGTACTGACAATGGCAACAACCAGTCCTGCACGCCGCTCTCCTGTGGCTCTAAACCATAGGAGTTATCACGTGTGATACGTTTTATCACTCGCCCCTGTGAAAGTTCAGGAAACGCATTTAAACGTGTCTCAGAGCCATTTATGATAACTGGTTCTCGGCATATCCATTTACCGATATTGTCAAGGAACTTCTGAACAGATAACTTCTGTCTCTCCTTGTCGGATGCCGTGCGGTATACCACATAAAATGGATACTGACATACCTGATGCATTGTCCCACAAACATCTTCTTTTTCTGAATAAATCAAGGCGCCGTTATCCGCTGAGAACGCAATTCCTGATTCTTTGCCGAGTTCCTCGAATTTGATTGTTTCGTTTTCATACAGCCCCGGATATTGGTTCAGAAGCGCTTTCATGGCGTCTGTCAGAATCTCATACCCGGTTGCATCTTTTCCGATAGGCTTATCCGCCATGTCTGCCACCTCCTGCCTGTGCTTTTACTTTGCGAAGCCATGTACTGCCATATTTTCGTTTAGCGGCATCGAACCATTCAGCTTGTGCCTGAGTATGTGGTGATTTTGTGTATTGAAGATTCTCTTTTGCATTCGTTTTGCCGGAATACTGACTTACAAGAACCTTTTCTGCATCGTATCTCGCCCATGTACTACCTGTTGCGGGGTCAACCATATTCTTGCCAAAGTAAAGAAAACGTCCATAAGGCTCTGCCGCCGCACATACAAATCCAGTCCCCTGCATTGATGTACTTTTGACTCTCGTTCGGTTAATAAAATCTCCCGAAATCATTGGCATAAACTCTATCATGCTGTCCATAACCATTCCATCAAGGAGGTGCTGAGCTTCCTGATACTGTCTGGAGAACCTGTCCATATTCAGCTTAATTTTCATATCTCCATCAACTACGGAGAATCCCTTGAAATGATGAATTTTACTCATATTACTTACCTAAGATTTCAAAGTGTGGTATCAGTGTATACGGTCCGCCTACACTGGTAATCTTGAATACATTGTCTTTATTCTCGTTCATGTACTGGTAGAATCCGTTCCGATAATCGCTATCAGAAACCGTTCCGCCAGTCCACTCGCCCTCCCAAAAAAATGATTCATCCGAGAATGTGATAGTATCTTCCAGAGCGTTGTTAATCTGCTGTTTCCATTCTTTGGGCGGCACATAGGGGAGAATCTTACCATCCTTATCAGTAATTGTTATATCGCCGTTCTGGACAGTATAGCGAATGTGTAACTGTGCGTTGTCGGTTGCTTCTGTGCCATACTTTTTAAGGATTGCTCCTTTGTCAGTAATAAGGTCAACGCCGGATAACACATGAGGATACCAGTACGCATCTCCTGTCGTGGCACTTTCGTAATAATTAAAAATCGTCACCGTTTTTTCGTACATGATACCCTCCTTTTTACAGTCTTAAATATTTATATCTGTTCTTCTTTGCGTATTTAATGGCTTCTTCCACGCTGTCAAAGCGTTGTCTAACATCCTCTTTTTTAGCAATCCCTTTGGCATGATAATTACCCTCATCGTCCCAGTTTGATATTACATTTCTCGTCCCAGTCATATAATAGGAGTATCCTTGCTTATTTGGCTCGGCTTGCTTATGTATGACAACATTTCCACTTCCAAAACCACTTGCTCCGCCTCTACCACCCATTACACTTCACCTCATTAAATCTATCAGAAAATGCCTTAATTCTGACAATATTACCTTTGCATTCTTCTGGAACTTTTCCATAAAAGATAATACTTTCTGGATGTAACTTCTCAATCATGGCATTATACCCTGACAAGAATAGGCATTTTTTGCCCTTACTGTTCATACACCCAACGGAACTAACTGCTACTGTTCCACCCTCCGGCTCTCCATCAAAGCACCATTCATAGCTATCTGGCGTACTCCATGATATTGTTGGAATCACACGGCAACCATATTCTTGGAGATATGCACCTATCCAGTGCTTGCGGTAATGATTGTAAATCTGAATAGCTTTAGGGAAATCAGTGTAGGTGCTGAAATCTGGTGTCAAGATGTACCGGAATCTGCTCAACTTGTCCACATGCCTGTCTGGATTTCTCCATAGTACATCGAATTGGTAATCATCTAAGAAGAAATGAACCGCTTTCTCTTCCGGATTACTGCATTTACCTCTGGCGTAATTAAAACCAACAAATTCACAATTGCCCTCAAATAATTCTGATTCTATCTGCGGTATGCCGTATTCGCCAACGCCGGAAAAGATGCGGCGGTTCAGATTTTCATAGGCTATGCTTGTCTCTCGATTCGCCATAAGTCATCTCTTTCCAAACCAAGCATCAAAATTCTTCATTCTACGCTTTCTGGCCCTGTCGTAAGTGGTGGTAGTGCGGCTCGTATCGTGTAAAGCACTTATATCGCCTTTTTCAACAGCTTTCGAAAATTTGTGCATTTCATCCCTCATAGCTACGCTGGCATTAATTAATTTTCTATGTTCGATAGCAATTTTTTGATTTTTAAATAACACTTCTGCGCTCCCAAGTTTTGCGATTTTTCTTTTGCTCTCACTCAATCTGTCATTTATATAATTCATTGTCTTTACTGCTTCACTCTTTGTCTTGATTGATTTAAAGTAGCTAGTATTTTCTGAATTTATGACCTTTTCGAGCTTACTGTCTTTTTTAACAGTTCCACTTCCTCGGAGTGCATCACTTTTCTTTGAAGAATTAAAGTATACCTTTGCGATAAGTTTAGAAACTGGCTTCTCGTTACTTAATCCACTACTTCCACCACGTCCGCCCATAAAATCACTCTTTCTGTACTGTCTGCTTAATAATCTGATTTACTCCGGTAGCCGATAATCCGTTAAACATACCGACTGCAACCGCTGTGATATAATCCGTTGCCGGAAAGTCTGGGATAACTCCCATTCCGACAGCTCCGAGGATTCCACCAATAACCGCCATGATTACCGGAATCCATTCATCAGAAATTTTCTTTGATGCTTTACAGCCCATTCCTACGATGTAGCAAATCATAACGATTGCTATACATGAGCCTAATGTTGAAATGTCCATATAATCACACTCCTGCATATAAAACTGGTATTCCATCATCCGTCCTTACCCCCATCAGAAGCGGCAAAGCTGTCTTAAGAAGTAAATCGTTTGTTTTCTGTACATCTCCGGCGGCGGCATATACCGCACTCCATTCTTTTGCACTTGCTCCGATCTGCTGAGGTGTTGCGTAAGAAATGGATTCACTGCCAGAGGATACAGAGGTTAAAATGCCTGTAGTGCTACCACCGGTCCCGATTGTGGTTGATGTTCCACTAGCGGCGGCATTGGCAGCATTCTTTTCAGCAAGTTCAATCTGATACATTAATTCAGCCAGTGAGCAGACCGCCTTTTTAATACGCTTCTGTGAGCGTTCGTTTGTTGGCAGTCCGTCCACCAACCTGTCAAATGTCATTACATCAATGAAACCACTGGCTCTTTCTGCCAGTCGTGGAAAGTCGGCTTCTGGCACGACATTGCCGAATGATTCTGCATAGAATTTATAATCTGCATAAGCCATGCCAGTTACCTCCTACGATCATGATTTTGCTGTTACACTTGCGCTTCCGGCGTTCAGTGCCTTGTATGTTCCATCACATTCAACCACTGTAATCTTCTGTCCGGTTGCCGCTGTGATGTCAGCTTTTCCGTCCCATGTAGACCAGTTCCTGAGATTCTGTCCATATCCGACAGTCACTGCATCAGCTGCAACTTTGTATTTATATACATTGTTTGCGTTTTCCTTAGCCGGATTTACAGTGATTTTTGTATCACCACTTGCTGAGCCAGCTACGGAATTTACTGTCAAAGTGCCGAGTGTCGGTGTCTCATCAATGGTAATTACTGCGATCGCGTCAATGTACTCTGCAAAAAGAGTAAGTCCCATTACTGCAAATGCTTCGGAAACTGCTGTGTGGTAGTTGCCCTGTGTGTGGAATCCGATCAGGTTTGTTTCGCCGGATACGGTATACACCAGACCTGCCCTTGCGAAATCGGATTCATTCGGGTCAACATAGTACAGAACAATGTTCTCAACAGGTGTTGCGATGACCTGCCCTCTCGGGATTTCGCTGTCAGATAACAGGAAGATGGTATTGAATCCCATGAAATCTTTCATATACTGGAATCCAAACTGGTTCTGAATAGTGATCTCAGCTGCTCCAAGATATTCATATACATCCAGAATATTCACAAATCCAACAACGCCAGTCACATTTCTGTGCATCTGTTTAAATTTGTTCTCAACACGACCCTTGGCCATTGCCAGAGCCATCTGGAAAGTAGTTTCTGTGGATGTAAGTGTACCGGTTTTCAGATAATCATAGAATCTGCCGGTAACATCAGTCTGAAGCTGGAAAAGGAATTCATCATCAGTCATCTGAACAGCGTTCTCATAACCGTGATCCTTGATCGCTTCGATAGATACAGCCTTTGCATACTTCTCGATAGTCATTTCCGCATAGTTCTTTTCTTTTACAACGAATTTGCTGTAAGGGATTTCTTCACCCTCACCAACATTTCCGCTCTGTAAGGTACCTTCTGCATACTTAGACTTGAGTACAGCACCCGGCTGTTTTTTGATTGGTCTCATAATACCCAGAATATCACGTAAGTGCTGCCAGTTTCTTTCGAATCTGGTTACGAAGTCAATCTCACGTGCTGTGACCTGAATATCATTAGTCATAATAAGATTAGCTTTTGCTGCCATATAAAAAATCCTTTCTACCCATAATTGTTAAGGTATTGGGTTAGCGGCTATACTCTGGCGTATAGTCGGTGTGAAAAATCACTGGAATAACTGGATATTCTGAGCAATTGCAGCCTGTCTTTCCGACGGGTCTTTGATTGCTTCGATATCTTTCTTTGTCATGTTCCCCGGTGTCTGCTGCTGTCCAACGTGAGTGGTAAATCTTGCCTGATTCTGCTGAGCCTGCTGCTGAGATTCATCTACAAAAGCGGATGCGTCAGACTGCTTCATCTGTTCAATCAGGTCATTCAGTCCAAGGATTTTGCCATCTTTCAGTTTGAGACCGGCTTCTTTGATGTCTGCCATGACTGACTTCTTTGCCGCTTCACTGGAAAACTTAACATCATCAAGTGCCGCTTTGAGTGCATCTGAGAAATCACGGTCATAGATTTTTGCATTGAATTCTTTCTCTGCATCTTCGGCTTTCTTTTTCCATCCAGCAAGCTCTGTCTGGACATTGGCCGGGTCGATACCGTCAAAACCTTTTAATGTCTCTTCTGCTGTCTCAGCACGTTCTTTCCAGCCGTCACGTTCTCCCTCAACTTTTGACAGGGTTTTTGCAACTTCTTTGGCATTCTTATAATGCTCAGAGAGTGCCTTTTTCACATCTGCCTGTTTGTCCTCCGGGATTTCAATTCCAAATGATTTAAGAGTGTCAATAAGTTTCTGCATAATATCCTCCTGGTCGTGTTTATTGACCTGCCGCCGCAGGTAAATGGATTAAGCCAGTTAGACCACTGGCAAGGTAAGGAAATAGGGGGAATCGAACCCCTAACCAACATCCTATGCGGATACTGCTCTGCCACTAGAGCTATATTTCCATTAACCCGGATTCCCGGGTTAGCAAGGTGTTTAACGTGTTATGCCTGCCACGAGTTGTTCGGATATTTATTTCTTTTCAAAGAAAAAAACATGAATAACAAAAACCTTAATCAAGGAGGTGAGCCATCTTGCGTGCCAGATGACAAATACGCACGGCAGGATTCGAACCTGCTTAACTTTCCGTTAAAGCGCGCGCACCAGCTACAAAAATTAAAGAAAGGAGGATTAAAATGAAAATGTCAAACAGCCGTTTTACTTGTGCTTCCTGCTGCACAATTACATTATAACAGATTTCTTTTAACTACCTCTCTACCACTTTTGTGTTTTTAAAGCATATCACGAAGTTTTTCTACGTATCTCTTAACAAGATCACGTTCCTCCCGGCACTCTGCATCTTTGGACATATCGCTCATTTCTGTTGTGAGCTCGTCAAGATGTTCCTCCAAAGCGGCGAGCATCTTCCTTTTACAGTCTTCAGACTTGCCGGAACGATAGCTCTGTTTTTGTGTCATGTAATCATCGTAGGCATCCCGTCCATCAGAACGGCTGTAATGCCCTCTAACGTAATGTTCGCCACGTCTGGCATAAGAATTACCCCGGTCATAATCCGGCATCATTCTGCCGTCATTCGCGCTGTATCTCCCCATGCTATCACGCTTTCTTCCACGCTCACTGTAATCACTGCCATAGTCGCCACGCATCTCGTCAAGGACGGTGTTGTAGTATTCCACCTTTTTGTCCCAGTACTGCGTATTCTTGATATCTTTGTACATATCAATCAGCTTGTATGTCATTTCCAGATTTCCAGTAGTCAGTCCATTGTCAGCGATTTTGGACAGTTCGTCTTCGATTCTTGCGCATAAGTCTTTAATATCTCTCATAATCGCACCTCCTACGCTTCTCTGGTCACGACAATGTTCGCGTTCGCAGCAGAAACGGCCTGATCGCTTGTGTTTTCTACTGCAATATTAACGCAACATCCACGAGGTACATCTACATAGATACCAGAAGACACGTTATTATACTGGTCTACTGCCGCCGGTGTTGAAATCATCTGGGAAGAAAGAACTGGTTCCCCAGAAATTGCGAGTGCCAGAGAAATAGCTTCGACAGTGCCACCCGTTGGAATTGCGATATTACCAGAGAAATCCACAAAGAATCTCGCCTTGCACTGGTTGGTTAATCCTCTCAGGGTAATAATCCCGCTTCCCTCCCTGTGCTGAATGCAGTTAGAACCTTTAACTGCTGTGTTTGCAAAAACTACATTACCATTTGCCGCTACGGTCTGAGCCGCAACATTTACATATTCTGCCATGTTTATTTTCTCCTTTCATATCACAAAAGGACAGGTCTCAGCCTGCCCCTCTGCGTAATACGGCATAAGCCGACATTCGATTCAATCGAAAGATACTCTCGATATGAAGTTATCAGCAATTGCATCCGGTGTTACATCCGCATCCGTAATAGTTCGGATTAGGAACCTGATATGCCGGAATCGGTGCCGGATTGATTGCATTAATAAGCTGCTGTGTCTGTGAAGCCATTGCGGTTGTGAGCAGTGCACTCTGGCGATCCTGAGAAGCGGCGCGTCTAAGGTCATTGTTTTCAGCCTGTAAGCTAGAAATCTTTTCATTGCAGAGATAATCAAGAATTGCTCTTGTTCCGGCGTTCTGGCTGTCGATAATATCTCTTGTATTGCTATTCATGGTGTTCTGTAATGCACAGGTGTTCTGTGCCATGTTGTAGTTTACACCCTGAATTGCTTCTCTGGTTTCACAGCAACAATTTGCAAGCTGAGTCTGTAAAGCATTAGTGTTCTGCATGTTGGCTACAGTGTCAGCATTAATGGCCTGCTGGATTCCAAAGCCAGTCTGCATGATGTTTGTGTTGATTCCGTTGAATCCGGTAAGCATGCCGTTGTTCACTGCGTAGAATCCATCACAGAGACCGTTGTTGATTCCATCAAGCTTGCTAATTACTGCGGAGTTATCAAATCCTCTCTGAATGTCCGCCTGAGTAGCTGCTGTGGCTACATATCCGCCACCATTGCCGTTATTGCCCCATCCATTATTTCCCCATCCGCAAAATACGAATAAGAAAAGGATAATAATCCACCATGCGCCGTCACCGCCCCACATGCCATCGTTTTCACGATTTCCACCTGTAGCAGCGGCAATATCAGCTAAACTATAATTTCCATCCATAGATATAATCTCCTTTTTGCGTATTTACATCAATCTGGCCAGATTGTAATGTACTATTACTATTTCATTCCTTTCAGCATGTGTTGGAACTGCCCCGCCATCTGCTGAACCTGATTTAGCTGTTGCTGAGAGATTTTCCCTGATTGAAGCATTTTCTGCACTTCTGCTTTTGGGTCTCCCTTAAAATTCTGTTTAAACTGCATAAACTGTTGCATCATCTGCATTGGCCCGTTTCCCTGTGGCATTCCGCCACCGAGGGCGTTGAATAATGGATTACTCATCTGCATTTCCTCCCTTGGCTGCTGATTCCTGTACGGTATTAACCCTAACAGGTTCAGAAAATGAATTTAATCGGTTTATGATAGCTTCGTATTTGCCTTTTAAATCGTCATATTCCTGTCTGGTGACATATTTACTGTCCATGTTCTGAGCAGACTGTTTAGGTGGCACCTGAGAGCCTACCTCGTGATATTCAAATGTTCGTAATGGCTGTGGCATACCGGAAACGTCTGTTGATTTTATATAAAACTTTTCTGACTCTGAGTCCATCAGTAAAACACTCGTCCCGGGTGCTACCAGATAAGACTTTGCGCCGACTTCGCCGGATACCCACAGAATGCCGTTGCTATTCTGCTGTGGTTGCTGTACTGGTTGAGTCGGCATCTGGACAGGCTGTTGCTGGAATTGATTCATCTGTCCGGGAACGCCAAAACTATATTGATAAGGATTGTTATATAATGCCATCTTACGCACCACCTTTCTAATTATATTTTAAAATAAAAAAAGAACCGGAAACAGGTCGTTTCTGGCTCTAATTAGTGTTCAAAAAGTATCAGCATACTTTTATTATTTTATTGTTCACTCTCCGGCTCAATCGTTTCGCCGTAGATACGCTCACATTCATCTGCTCAGCACAGTATTCAAGAGTGTGTTCCTGACATCTCAACCGGAACAATCTTTCCTCATCCGGTGTAAAATTACACTCTATCAAGAACCTGTCTATATCTTTCTTTGTGAACACATATAATTTCATGAGCATACCCCTTACTAATAATGCTAACGTTGATTCTGTGCAAGATAATTTGTAAGCTTCTGTTTTGTTTTTTTTAATTCCTCGACATTGTTTCCGCTAATCTGGCTGTCCAACATGGTCGACAGCACTTCCAGAATTAATGAATCACGTTCTGCGATTCTCTGAAGACTTTCATAATCTCGCTTGTCATGTTCTTCCAGTGTCTCTACTCGCTTATTAAGTCGAAACGCCGGAGTAATCCATTTAAAGATTACAGCCGCCGCACCTCCGACAATAGACACCCCTCCGCAGATTGAGAGAAACATTTGTATAAATTCTGATATGCTCATTTAGCTACTCCTTTTCCCAGTAATATACCGGGATTTCATTGCCAGAATCCCATGTATCGTAATATTTGCCATCCTGTGCTGTCACCACATGACCATCTATACAGAGAATGTATGTACCTGTTGGGTGGTCTGTACAAAAGTCATTGACTGTATAGATATATCGTTCTGACTGTTCGATCAGCTTGCGTCTGTACCCACGCTTATAGAGGTACGCTCCCCAAACGTAATTAGCTGATGGCATATCTGACAGAGTACACGCCTGTATCATCAGCCCGGCAAATACCGTTTCCCAGTCAAACCCGGTTGCTTTGCATATTGCCCGGACAGCACAATCTCCGACTCGATTACCGGCAGGATTTGGATTAAAATATTCCCATCTATCCATCAGTCAATCCCCTTTGCTGTTTTATATCTCTTCGCCGCTCCTCTGGCTTTTGCGGCGTTCTGGCGGTTCCACTTTGCTATCATAAGGCGGTCTTGCAGTTCTCTCAGGTTATTCTGTTTGCAGTAGTCCTTGTATGCGGCATTTTGCTTCTGTAAGAGATAAGACTTCCGGTCAAGGTCTTGTTGGAGAGCGAATCTTGTCTGCTCGTCTTTGCAGTTATCAACCGCTGCTTGCATGCCGGCAACTTCCCTCTTCGTCTTGCGAATTCTCCGCTCATAAGCACGTTGTCGCTGTTCCTTTTCGTACAGCTTGCCCTTGTCGGCTTTGTCCTGTGCTGATAGTTCCGCATAGGGGTTGAACTCCCCATCACTGGCTCCAAAACTATGCCGACAGTTGACCCCTGACAGTCCACTCGCTGTTCCATATCCGGTCAATGAGAACGGTGGAAATTTCTTGCTCTTACCAGAACGAGAGTATATCTTGCCTTGCCACCATGAGTGATTTCCCGGGTTCTGACCGCCGTCACCCGTTCTGGCTCCCATGTGGGCGCTGACCAGAACTAAGTCCCAATCCATTTCTTCCATGCGTTTTAGGGATATGTCACCAGTAGCCTGAGCCACACCGGTTCTGACAGAACGTGCTACTGCCGTTTCGATGGTATCTTTTCTGCCAGATGGATATGTCACGGTAACACCATCGCTCACAACATTATTAACCGCCTCTTTAATGGCTTGCGTATATCCAACTGCTCCAGTCATCACATGGTTATATGCAATGTCGCATTGCTCGATATAGAGCCTCTGAGCGGCACTTGCAGTCGTTCGTGTGAAGTTCTTCCAGTCACCCAAGCAGTGATTCATGTTTCGCTCCATGAGCCTTATCATGGCTGGTGACTGTTCGAGCGGTACAGGGCTTAACCCTGCCGCCTTATAAACCTTATCATCATAGTTCATTGCAGTGATTCCGGCATCCTCAAACGCTTCAAGAAGTTCCTGCTGTTCACGTTTGGTGTATCTGGATAATTCCGCCAGAATGTCTTCTAGTAGTTCGCCTGATTCCTGCAATGTTCTGATTCTCCACGCATCCGCATTGGTCAGAATATAGTCCTCACCTCTGCCGATTCTTGCCATCATTCTCGACACAATCTCAGAGATGATATACTGATGTAGTTCTTCAGCAATCTGTTCACTGCCCTCTGTAATTCTTCGCAAATATTCTGGACTAAGTATAGTATATCACCTCTTTCAGTAAAAGTCGTGGTACATGTTTTGAGTTTTGCTGATTAACTAAAGCCCCTTTTAGTTAATTAGTTACCCTCTGGATATTCCTCTTTATACAGCATTTCATATTCTTCCACAGGAAGCTTTCCTTTTTTCACATACTCAATACCATATTCTCTTACTTTGTCCTGATATTTTTCAGGAATTGCATCATATGTAATAGTTCCTACAATCAATCTGTTAAAAAATACTTTTGCCATCATTTTATTTCTCCTTTTCTTATTCAGCATTTCCAAGTGTTTCAAGCAGTTCGCAGACAGCAATCTCAAGGTCATTGATACGTTCTTCATTGCTTACCACCGTTTCTTTTTTCTCAAAGTCTGATTCAGCCAGACCTAATTTCTCAATCATTTTCTTCTGCATTTCAGTCATTTTGCCACCTCCGCTAACGATATTACATATTCCTCAGAGCTTGGTACAGGGATTCTGTAATCATCACCGTGACTGTTTCTAAATGTCAGTGTACCACCTGCTTCTACTTCGATTGGTTCCTGAAAGGTATTGTCTATGATGTCGGAGATGTCAATTATCTGTTCCTCATTGAGTTCGTAATATATGGTTTCATTGTTTTGCTGGAAGTAATCCTTAACTTCATTTGCATTAGCAAATTTAGATTCTGAATCCGTAAATACAAATCCATTACCTCCTAATCTAAAGATTATATTTCCCCATTTATCAGAAAATTTATTACTCACTTTAAAGTTAACACAAATAGCGTTTCTCGTTGATGGTCTAGGTTTTTCAAAATCCGTAACTGTCATTACCCAATATGTATTTTCTTTAGAAATGATTTCAGAACCATCAATGGTATATTTGCCAACTCTCTGGATATACTGCTTATTCTCCCAATTCACTTCATTTCTCACATCCCCAGCTGACCAACCGTAGCCAGGAAGGTTAAGAATGGCTTGTGGAATTGGATAGGATGTTTCTTGATTTTTTGTATCTGAATATGTAACCTCGTTCACAGGCGCACTCATCAGCTCTCCCGCATTGTACGGATAGTAGTCTGTTGGAAACATAGCTTCAAATTCTTCTGGGGTGGATGGTTCATTACCTGCGCCGAACATTTGAGTGAGGTCGAAAATATTCATTCGCACCGTAACATTATCCACGGTTACTTTATCTTTTACAAATATTATTGGATTAAAAGCGTAATTGATAATTATTGCTTTTTTTAATGGAGAAGTAACGCCGTTAATTGCAAAACCATAATTTTCACCAAAATATTTATCAGCTTTAACTAAATATTTATGTCCTGATACAAATTGTTTTGCAAATAAGTATATTACTATGTTAGTATTGTTGTTATCAGATACACTACAAGTTCCAGTTATTGTCCACGAACCGTCCTTATTGTTTATAAAAGAAATACCGTTTTTCGTAGTAGATTTTTCGCTATTCAAATTTAGCTGATTCCAAACAATCGTCTTTCCACCAATCTTTTCCACACTCGCCAGTTTTGCCCCACTCGGAACCGTTTTCTGGTAAGCGTTTGTAGTATCTGTCTGAAATTCATAGCTGATGCCCTGGTTGAGTTTCCAAAGTGCATCGAGTTTTCTGTCGGTTTGTGCAAGGGATGTTTTATCGGCTTTGGTTTCTTCTGCCGCTGTTGCTCTGGATATTTCGGATGCTAAATCTTCCTTTAGTGAAGCAACATCCGTCTTGTTCTGTTCAATCTGCTGTGCCTGTTCTGTCGTGGCTCCGGGCTTAACTGGATTCTTTTCAAGGTACTCATTTACCGCATTTTTGATTTCCTCCGGCGAAACTTCACCGCCCATTCCCTTCAAACACAATTCATGCAGATACTTCTCTTTTCTCGTGATGGGCTTCGGAATTTCGCCTGTGTAATCGCCTGTCAAATATGCAAGATACTTTTCTTCCCTTGTTACTGGTTTGTCTGCCATCTTTCTACTCCTCTCCGAATAATTTTGGTTCGTCTGGCTCAGCTTCTTTGACCATTGCTTTCGCTTCGTCTTCGGTCATTCCTTCAAATTTTACGAAATACAGCCATGCCGGAACCTTTCCAGTAGTCACATATTGCCACCATCTTGCACGGTCGTTTTCGCGTACATACAGGATGTCTCCGAAATCATAGTTAACTTCATAAGTTCCGACAGGCGCAAGCCCATACAGGTCAGCGTAAACGTTCAGTGCGTAGATAACTTCGTCCAGACAGGATTCCAGTTTGTCACGCACATCCTTAATGAACTGTACTGTCCTCTGCTGTTCCGCTTCTACCCCTGTAGCCGTCTGAATGCCGCTAGATTCGTTGAAAACAAAATACCCATTGGAGAATCCAATCTTATATCCCAACTGGCTTAAAAGGGCATTTATGCCGCTTATACGAATATCCGTGTTGAGCTGTGGATTGATTTCTTGATAGAACTCCTTTTCGTCCTGTCCGAATACATTTTTTACATAATCTGGCAAACTCATTTCTGAGCATCTGTGTTTCATTGCCTGTGGTGTCATGGCAGAGACCGGTGATCCACTCGGCATGAGTAGCCTATCATCCGCCAGAACGGTTCTCTTAGAATCAAGGATTTCCTTTGCATTACGGCTGTATGCAATGTCGAGGTCTTTCAGCTCTTCGATAGCTTCAGCGAAAATTGGGAGTCCAAGTGGTGTGCTGATATCCACATTATTAGCCTGCGGTGTCCGAAGTACTCCATACAAAGCTCCATCCAGTTTCTCCCCGTTCGCTTTAAGAATCGGTGGTGTGTCAGCCATCAGGTCAGCCCACTTAGTCTGTTTAAGGTCAATTTTATCTCCAATACTCTGAGGGGATTTTGATACATAAGCCCTGTTTGATACATAATACGGATAGGTCGTCACGCCATCCACAGTGGTCTCTACAAACCTATGATATTCAAGCCGCGTATAGTATTTCCGTCCAACAGTATATGAATCCTTGAATATAATTCCTTTAATTTCCTGATTATCGTAATCTACAATCATCACATCAGCTGGAGTAAATACGTCAAGACTCTCACCATTCGGCTTAATGAACACTGTTCCATAGGCACAGCCATATTCCACCCAGTGACGAATCTGGAAGTATACCTTGTCAATCTGTTCCTGTAGCCACGTTGCCCTTGCAGAACCATCTATCTGAATGCCGATCGCCAATGTTGCGAGCCGTGCTGTCTCTGAGCAGACAGATTTCGCAAAATTAATCGTCTTGATATTATTCTTATCATCTAACCATTCCGGCGCACCCCTGTAGATGTTCGCACACCGATTAATCAACGATTCCATCTCCGGAAATTCTGCTGCCTGGATGTTGAAGTCCTCTTCGGCTTGTTTTTTGAAAATCATGTTAAACCACCTTTTTAGCGTTGTTATAAGTCCCATTTGCTTTACCCTTTAAAGTCCATCCATCTTGCACAGGTGTCCTGCACAATAATGTCTTCATATTCTACAACTTTTAAGATTTCGTTAATGTCAGATGATCCATATATTTTTAAACCAATGCTTAAGAATTTATTTATTTTATCTGAGAAGTACCTATCTAACATTTTATGCACTGTACCCCCTCCTGTTAAATAATGGCTCATAGGCGTATCTGAGTGCCGATATAGCATGGTCGTTTCCGTCTGGGTAACCGCTTATTACATTACCCTCTTTGTCTCGATCATACTCATATTCCGTAATCTCTTTATATGCGTTTGGTGTTCTTTTCGGATCAATAACAATAGTCTTGGTCTGCAAGAACTTAAATCCATACTCGATACTTCCCGGGCCTTTGACTGCTCCTCTGGCAGGAAGTCCGGCATCCCGGAAGTCATTCACAGATTTAGGCTCAGCGGAATCACATATCATTGTATAATCATCATAGCCTTTTTTCTTGATCCATTCAGCAGTCTTTGAGTTACTCCATTTATTTACATACAATTCGTCGATCAAGTATATTTTTTCTCTGGCAGAATCGTAATAGGTTCGGAGGTAGCAGAACTGGTCAGGGTACCAGCCAAAATCAACACCCGGATAGATTCTGTCCATGTGACTAATTTCCTCATCTGTAATATCTCTAATCTCCAGATATTCAAAGACGTTTCCGCCATCACCGTTCGGAACACCTAGGTACTCATGCTCATAAGCTTCTGGATTAATTTCTTTCAAATGTGCTGCATCATCAATAAATTTCTGACCAAGCCATTCAGCCGGGGCTTCCAGATAACTTGAATGATGAATAACTCTTTTTGGATTAGGTACCAGTTTGATTCTGTTTACCCAGTTTGATTTTGATTTTGGTGGATTGTATGATGAGAAATCATAGGACTCATCACCACCACGAAGCACTGACTGATTAACGGAACGTTCCTGAGCATCGCCTTTCATCTGATCTTTTTCCTCTTTCCAGAGGATTCCAATATATCCAAATTCTGGCTTGATAGATTTCAGTTTCGTTTCATCGTCCAGACCGCGGAAGTATATTGTCTGTCCGGTTTTGATGTATTTGATCTCAAGTGGCGACACCTTGCATTCAAATTCTTCCATCAATCCAAGTTCGTTTATAGCCCATTTCATGTTAGCATATACGGAATCTTTCAGAGTACCAGCCACCTGCCTTGTGATGCAGGCGTGCATCTGAGGATTATTCTTGATAAGCTCAACGATCTTAAAAGCTACGAACGAAGATTTTAGACCACCACGGCCGCCCTCGAATACATATTCAATGTTAGGCTTAATCTGTCGGTTAATGTCAACGAATGCCTTTCCGAGCACTCTGGCAGGAAGTTCGTATTTGCTTTCATCTGATTTTGATACAGCTACCAACTGCTCCCATTTATCTACTGCCTGCATATTGCCTTTTATGGCCTTATCATACACGGCAGCCGCAATGCAGGCGTTATTATTTGCGTCTTCATCAGATATTCCTATCTTCGCAAGCTTCTTCTTTGCGGCAGCTGGGGCAGGATTTTCAGCTATCATTTTTGCTAATTCAGAAAGGGTCTTTTTTTGGCGACGTGCCTGACCTGATGCAATACCGCCTTTTTGTCCATTCTTCACGCTTTCCTCACGCTTCGATTTTGAAAAAGGTTTTAAATTTTCTTCGTTTGCCATCCTATCAACATCCAATCATATCCTTTCTGAATTAAAAAAATCCCCAGTATAGCAGTTATATACAAATATAATACCACACTGGGGAGATTTAGCTCTCTACCACTTTTATAAATTTTCAAGTTTTTACAATCTGCCAATTAGTTTAGCCAGATGATAATATTCCGCCATGACCTTGCGCTTGTATCCGTAGAAGTCATTCTCTGTTGCGGGAACTGTTCTGATCTTCTCCATTGTCCGATACCCGATTGAATTTACTATACTGTCATAGATTTGTGATTCAATGCCGGGTGCATATTTGATAGATACCTGCAACAGATTGTATTTGTCACTTTCGTTAAGATTCCGTAAATGACTTTGTAGAGTCGGTATGTCATCCGGCGGTACTCCGTAATCAGTTAGTGTTGCCTTTCTCAGTTTCATTTGCTTCACCTTCTTTACTTAAGTTCCAATCGCATGGTATACCTTGGAAACATTCTGGACAGTGTTCGTAGAATCCACAGCCTTTACAGTCCGTTGGCTGTCCAGTGCAGTATTGTTGTAATACGTTGTATGCTGATATAGCAAGGTTTGGCGTTATGTCTGGTGTAGGTTTGTCGTTCATTTCTTCATCTTCTCCAACTTCTTCTCAGCTTCTTCACTGGTAGTGAACCATGTTTTTCCATATTCTGCATCAACACAAATAACGTTCGGGGCATAAATACTGTCTTTATCACACTGTACAAGCCATCCTCTTTGTGAAAATACAATGCTGTAAACTTTTTGATGATACACTCTGTTATTTGCATTATACCCATTCAGAACATTTAAATCATAATCCGCTTTGCTTGGAATCTTATAAATATCATCGCCAATTGCAACTGGCAATCTCACAAGCAAGCCCTGTTCTTCCAGGTCTTCAAATTTTGCAAGACGATTGACCATAGCTTTTAATCTGTCACAATCTCCTGTTCCTTTTGAACAATTATCGCAATAGCAACTGCACGCGAATCTAGGACTATTATTGTACGTGATTCCACTAATTTCTCTTTTCGTTAATCTCTCCATCTACTTCACCTCTTTCTGCTTTTGCTTCTTGATATATAATTGCCAGATTGAAATCACTTCTGATAAATCTCAGCGTCAGTTTATAATTTACAGCATTCCCGAGCTGATCGTAAATCCAATACATATCTTCTTGGTCAAAGTTTGTACCCAGATATCTGTTAAGACCTGATATCAGCTGTTCTCTCCATTCGCTGTTTCTTTTACACGAACTGTACGGTTCTCCTTTTGCCATTGACCTTGAACACCATTCAAACAACTTACAGATAATATCTTCTTTATCAGTGCAATTCTTTGCTGAAAAATATACATTTCCTTTCTGAGAAAGAATTATTTCCCCGAATCTGTTCATGTAGCTTTCGGGGAAGCATTCCATGAGATTAAAGATTTCGTCAGTCATCTACTTCACTCCCTCTCAGCATCAAACTCAATGTATTGTACCCCGGGCAAGTCCTGACTCCGTTTCTGGTATCTCTTAACAGCACACAGTACGGATACAGTGCCATGACCTCATAGACGTGTTCTGTAACATCCTCGCCGCGCTGGTCGATGTATTTGAAACACTTGCCCGGTCTAAGAAAGTATCTTGCGCATACATACGCTTTTGTTCCGAATCTTATGCTTGCACTACTCATTTGTACCCCTCTCCTTTCTAATCGTCTGAGTGGTGCTTGCCGTACATGATCGCCACACATACAAGTCCGGTCGCACCGAATATAGTTCCAAGTGTGAAACCTAATAAGAATGTAATCATGATTCGCCCTCCTTATATGGTTCCGGAAGTGGTTTCCATGCGATAACAGTACCGTTAAGAGTGGGGTGTGTTAATTTCCATTTCCCATCTGTCGTGTGTGCTGTTTCCGTCAAAATAGTTCCATCTGCATATTTTACTGTAACTATGACTCTGTACGACGTTCTTCCAAACATTGATTTAGACCAATTATTTGTTCCTTTGAATTTGGCAAAGATGGAATCGTGTTCTTTTGGCATCCTTTCTGTAACCGGAATCCAACCATTTTCTTTCTCGTCCTGCTCCAGATCGTCTTGAAGCTGTTCAAGCATATCTAAAACACTTTTAACATACAGCCCAGCGTATTTGTAGCAGTCTGAATATTTGTCCTTGTACTGCTTTAATCTGTCTTTGATATGACTCATACTTCCACCTCGCCATCCTCTGGCATCTGAAAGACCATTTTCTTCATAAGTGCTTCACCAATAGCTTCAGCCAAAAGTTCATTTTCTTTTGACGCTGGTGCTTCTGCAAACATCTTCCCGATATTCGGCACAGTCATTGGAATTAACTCTGCGTCCGCATAGGCTTCCTGAATCATATCCAGTACTTTAAGGGATTTTTCTTTGGTGGAGTATTCTCCGAGCAAGCAATACCATCCATTATCTTTTCTTGCGCTTATCACTCCGCCTGAAGCTTCGACATCAAGTAAATTTTCAAATACAGCTAAGACTTCTTTATTCTGACTTCTGATTAACATTTTTGTGTCCTCCTAATATCTGACAATCTCAATGCATTCGTCCATGATGAATTTATGCGCTTCATCTCGGAGATATTTCATTCTCTCAGTGACAATCTCCTTAGACTTGCTGACTGCTTCGTTGAAATCTTCTGTTTCAAGGCCTTCCCGGCTGATTCCAAGTTCGTAGCAGCTCAGGTAAAGGTTATCCCCACATCCCACATACTTGTGAATGCTGAGTTTCAGTGAATTATCTTTCAAGTCGAAGATACTTCCATCTTCAAGTTTTTCTTTGTATCTGGCATTACTTTTAAATTTCATTTCATCCTCACTTTCCCCACGTGAGCAACTGGCACGCTATTGTGCAGTCCTCCATGATTTTTAATACTCGATAAAATCAGATAATTCCATCTGACCAACTATATTGTTATCTTGCATCCACCATAGATATACTTCTTCACCGCAACTCCACTTGGTATCTTTCCCACGCCGCTTGCGTTCCTCAATCATTCTGCCAAAGGCACGTATATAGGCTTGCTTGTACTTAGGAAAATCATACATTTCCTTTTCCCTCTGTGCTTTTGATGCAAGCGGACAGCCTAAGCAACCTAACCGGTCATATCCGCATTGGTACAGTTCGCATACCTGAACGTCTTTCTCTCCAATAAACTGCCAGATATTTTGATCTGTCCAGTCGATAATCGGATTGACTACTGTCTTTGCTTTCATCTGACAATTTTCAAACAACCTTCTGGTATCGTCATTGTCAGTGATAAGCATTTTCTCATCAGAAACACCAATGCTTTTACTTGCCGTCTGTCCTAGCACTTCAAACGGGCTTCTGTTGCTTCTTTTACTGCTTTCAGCCCATCTGACACCCGTTGCGATCATCCTGTCTGGATTACCGCCCTCTTTCAGTTCTGAACAGCAATACCGAACAATTCTGGTCGGTGGCATTAGCTTTCCGGGAATAAGGTTCCACATTGTAAGACGTTTTCCACTCTCCCGTATATGATAGTCAATCTCACATTTGATGCCTTTATCTGTCAATTCAGAAAACACATTCTTGATGTGTCGTACCGTCTGTGGTGCATCAACAGTGGTGTGAGAATTGTGTACCTCGAACGGGATTCCAGATACTTTAAACAATTCCAGAAGTACATCTGAATCCTTTCCGCCGGAATACTCACATACAAGTGGTTTGTTATAATGTTTCAGCGAAATATCGCTTGCTAGTTTCAATCTATCTATGGATTTTTCAATTAATTCTTTCACACGCCATACTACAAATATCCGTATGGCAATTTTACAATCTGCTTTATAGCCTTGGGAGTTATTACCTCTGACCGTTAGTCTGTTCTGCGCTGTGCAGGAGAACCAAGGCATTCCAGTCTAGCATTTATCAAATTTTACCCAACCTATTCTGATTAGGTGGAACCTCGTTTCGCGAGGATAAGTGTTATTCCTTTCTATGTTTAAACTTCATTTTACTCCTATCCAAACGCTACCTGTCCGTTATTCTGCATATAAATCATCAGTGCAGCTTTATGCTCCATATCTCTCAATCAGTTCCTTGTAATCATCATCAATTCTCATATGATGCTTCTTTTCCATATCCTCTGACAGCTTCGCCATTGATGTTTCACCGGAGTTAATCTGGCCAATATATTTATTTGCTTCTTTGATAGCTTCCATATACCGCTTCCAACCCCATTTATGTAATTTGTTCATGGCGAAGAATAAGGTGATAAGATTCACCGCATCTGACCAGTTCTTGCCATCCTCAAATTCATCATCGTAGGCTTTCTTTTCCATCTCTTTCAGTTCTTTCTGACAGTTCTGGATAGACTGTGCAAACATATTTGCCTGCTGATTCGTGTATGGAATGAATGCTTTCTTTTTCTGCTTGATTTTTAACTTTCACATCCGACAGCCCTCCTTATGTTTTCTGTTAAAGTATCAAACTGTTTTAACATCTTCCGACATCCATTTCTGGTTACCTGCATGTCTTCAGCAGAGTCATCTATCCAATATTTGCCGTCAATCAGATAGCTGTTGTCCAGAAACGTGCGGAATCTGCATTTAGTAAGTCCGAATTTATTCATGATTTCTCTTTGCGTCAAGGACTCTACAAATTCACCGTCTGCTGCAACAATGTCATAAAGTTTCATTTCGTCTCCTTATTTGTCTTTCTTAATCCGTATCCTGCCGGAGTATATGCTCTATCAGTGCTAGGGTGGTTTGTTCTGAGCAGACCATCATCAACCAACTGATTAACATGTTTCCAGACCGTAGCTCTCCCAGCATCCACCCTTTCGGAAATCTCCGTGATTGACGGTGCGTATCCAACCAGTTTGATATAACTGACGATATACATATAGATTTCTTTTCTGAGAGCCTGCCCCTGCTCGTATCTATTCTTTGTGTTGTACATTCTTTATCAGTCCTCTCTGTTTAGAATCAAGGAGTTTGTAATAGGCATTTACGCAGTCCAGCATAAATCTTTTATCATTCTGATCAGAACACGCCCCTGCCAGTTCTCCGAGATCCATGCATCTGTTATAAGCTTGTTTAGAATACTCATCCGTAAGCTCTACCTGATAGAACTCTTTTATGACTTTCCAAAATTCCGTCATGAACCTTTGTATAACAGGAATATCCTTAGCTTCTACTTTCAATCCCTCACATCCTTTTCGTATACAATATACTGTACACTGTATACGCTCTTTTAATTTTTAAAAATTATTATTATATTATATATATTAGGTATATAATATAAGTAACCGACAGTAACCGGGATGTAACCGTACTAATTCGTGTAAACCATTGATTTTACAGGTAGGTAACCGAGTAACCGAGTAACCCTAACTTTCTCATATAGGGGAACTTTTATACTCAATATGTGCATATAAATACTCAAATATATATATACAGAATCAAAGGTTACCTAGGTTACCCGGTTACCTTTTGAACGAATTGTATGTTAATCAAATACAATATCATCCGTAATTTCAAAATCGTCATTGCAATTCGCAAATCCTTTCGGAATTTCATCTACAATTTTCAAGAACACACATTTAGTAACAATTCCATCCAGCTTCTTCGCTTTGGTCGGATAACCTCTGCTATCGGTTTCCACAAGTCCCTTCTTAATAGCCCATGACAGAAATGCCTTTCTGGAGAATCTCCCAATTTTGCACAGATCATCAAATGCTGCACTGTAAATAATTGCGGTTGACGTTTTCTCTACCGGATCATTGTCAATAATTCCCCATCTTTCTGTTTTGATATCTGGGTTATCATCGAACTTAATTCCGTTCATAGCGATTTTATCAACCACAAACCAGTAAGCACGTTCATTTTCAGACACCATCTCTTTCTCTGTCAGGAGGCTCTTTGCTGTCTCAATGTCAATGTACTGACCATCATGGAATAGCCGATCTGTTGCAATCTTATCTGCTGCCAGAATGATGCTCATAGATATACTTTGCTTTTGCATCTTGTCATCATCCTGTATAAGCCCCTGATAGTGCTTTTGTAGGGCTTTTATATCATCAATGGACATTTCCTTGACTACGTTCACAAAATCAATTCCTGCGTATCCATAGTTCTTTTTGAGAGTATCTGCGGTAAGCTGTGGATCGTCAAATATCTTTTCAGAACACTCGACCTCAATAATTCGGTTAATTGCTCCACCTTGGCTGACATATCCGGCAAGCGGACGCTCGCCATTGGTCAGAATGCAGTTCTGCCAACGATTCTCCCGGTTGACACCCAGTTCCTTATTGGAACGACTCTTTCCTTTGCCAGAACATAAATCGTATACAATCCCCTCAAAGTTATCTCTGATCTTGGCGGATACCTTGGAAGTATCATCCAGAATCAGTGGAAGGTTGTTGAGCATATCAGACTTTGCTTCCAGAGCCACATCCGTTGTCTTAAAGTCTCCTATATACCTAGATTCACCCGGATTTGCCCAGACAGAAGCACCTAACATGAGTGTTACAGTCTTACCACCCTCTGTTTCTCCCCATAGGTCTACAAAGAACGGAAGAGCGCCAACAAGCTTAATCAGAATACTCGCGAAGCTTGCGGCCAACATGATTTTAGGCTCTATTCTTACAGTAGCACGAACCTTTTTCACGTGTTCATACCACTCTGTTCTGCTGCCACCTACACTGATGCTTTCATACAGTTGTCGGAACCTCATATCTCCATCGAATACAATATCCTTGTCATAAGGCAAGAAATAATCTCTAATCCACCCGATTTTGCTAGAAGAATACTGAATGTTGATATAATCGTCATTTGCATTCTCGACATCTGACAGATACCGTACAAGAAACTTCGCATTCTCAGAAGTCACTGAAATCCCGAGTGCAGATAAGCCAACAATCTTACTGGCTGATGCTATCATGGTTTTCGGCACAATGACCTCAGACCATTTGTTATTTCTCTTGTAGATTAACTTTATTTGTTCCTCTCCAGTCTCCAGATTCTTCATTCGTTCAATCGGAAGAATAGGGTGATAACAGGCTATAATGTCCGGTGATCCTGGATTTGTGTTTGATATTCTGATGCCGTCATCGTCCGCCACCCAGTTAAGGCACTTCATTCTGTCATATTCACAATCAGAGAAGTTTGTCCACTGGTCCAGCATGGACAATGTCCTGTTGCTTTTCTCTTTCTCAATCATCTGCTTCTGTACTTTTGTGTAAGCTTTCAACAGATCCTCGAATTTTTTCTTTACGCCAAGCTCCTTGGCTCTGTCCAGAAGAGTCAGCGTAAGACGCGCCTTGTATATTTCATCTTCCTGACTAAATATCTCGTCAAACACTTCTTCATCCAGAATAGAGTCCTTCGTGAGCTTGTTTATCATTTCCACTTTTAATCACCTTCTTCCAGTCCTGTTATGAATCCATGGTGATATAGCGCGAGTTGTAGCTTATTCCATGTTTCACACCATCCGCCAGATAATGGCTTTACTCTGCCAAGAATAGCTCGGTAGGAATCTATATCAGACAAGCATTCTTGCAGTTCGGCCTTTTTCTTTTGTTCTTCCTTCTGTCTCATTTCCATCTGTTTCTGATGGTGATATATAGCCATTCTGGAAGAGAAATCTGGTTTCTGGTAAGTTCCTCCAAGTATGGTAAAAGCTGCCTTAAAATCGCAATTATCCATGTTCTGAACGAATGTAAATATGTCACCAGTCGAACCACATCCAAAACAGTAATAACTGTCTTTGTAGATTTTCATAGAAGCAGTGTGTTCATTGTGAAAAGGACACTGTATAAATCCTGCTCTATTCGGAACCATTCCATATCTGGCCAGAACATCCCTCATGCTGTTCTGCTGTTTAATTATTTCTTTATCCATCTGACAGAATCTCCAAAATTCTTTTGCCAGTGTCTTTCTTGTCGCAAAACAGAAATTCAACGCCGTATTTGCGCTGCATCGTGCAGAGAATCTTATACAAGACATCTCCATGCATGACCTTCTGCTCCTGATCTACCCAGACACCATTCTTTTTAACTCTTTTCTTTGCTCGGGGATTCTCCCACCAGAGCACATCATCCAGCTTATTAATCCCTTTTCCATGCTCACACAGGAACACAAGTTTTATCCCTGCTTCGTTCGCCCGGATAATCTCAGCACGGAATCTTTCATGTTGCTGGCATACATTTCCGCATAATTCAGAGAGATTTTGCTTTCGATCAACAATCAATCTGGGGTTATCATAATTCATGTAATCCCCTACATAGAGCTTTGACACGAACCATTTTTCTCCTGCTGCATCAAATGCTTTCTTAATACCATCAATAACTTTCTGATGTTCCCTACTGTCGATTTGTATCATGCGAACGGCATCTCCTCATCAATTCCATCTGGAATATCCATAAATCCGTCCGGGTCTGTTTCTGGATGTGGCGTCTCTGGCTTCTGCTGACTCTGGTTAGAACCTTTGCTTTCACCAAACTCAATTTCTTCTACAACAATGTCTGTTGTGTATACCTTCTGTCCCTCACGGTTGGTATAACTGCCAGTCTGGATCCTCCCAGATAAGTCTGCTTTCATTCCCTTAGAAAAGTATTTCTCGATAAATTCCGCTGACTTCCCGAAAGCAATACAGTTCAAGAAATCTGCTTTCTGGTCAGAACCCTCTTTTACAAATCTTCTGTTCACTGCAATAGAGAATCTTGCAATAGATGTCCCGTCGTTGGTATACTTAATCTCCGGATCACGTGTAAATCTTCCTGTAAGAATTACTTTATTCATGCTGTTGCTCCTTTTTCTGTATGCTGTTTGTCATAGTCAATTAACATCTTCAGACATTTTTGTCCTTTTTCCTTTGTAAGAGACTTAATGTCGTTTACTTTGAACCGATTCTTGATCTGATCCGCGAGCTTAGCTTCTGGATATTTGTCAATAATATTTTTGATTGACATAATAGTTTCAGAACTAATCATCTCGGTTTCTTTTGCCGGTTCCGCTTTCTTACCTGACACTTTTTCTTTATCTCCTGTATTGGTAGAATCACTGTCTTTGTTATCATCAATGCAGAACAGACCATTCAAAGCGTACTTTCTGGCATAAGACGAAGCCGCGCCTGTCACCTGTGAAGAATCCATGCCTTTCTTAGATTCTTCTTCCCTTGCATAAGCGACAGTTGTAATCTCACCGGAGTCTTCACAATCATTCAGGTGGGCTTCCGCCCTGACATATATTCTGTCCCCAACAACTTCCATCCGATCTGTGACGCTTAACACAGTCTTGGTTTCTGCCAGAAGTGGCTTTACTGCTTCCAGAATATCCTCGCAACTTCTATATTTGTATTTCCCGAAGGAATTGTACTGACCTTTAGGAGCTTTCAGTTTTGACTGAATAATCCCTAACTTCTCATATATATTCACTGTCATTCCTCCTTGTCATAAACTACATGTTTACTGCCTTCGATAATCAGCAAACTTGCGATATCTTTCATTGATAAGGTTGATTCGTTATAAATTTCAACCAGTGCGTTGTAAGCACCTGCTGAAACTTTCACAACCGGGTTATCTTTGTACGTTGCCGGCTGTTTCTTCCTTGCCGGAATACGAATTTCAAATTCACTCATTGTTTTCCTCCTTATATGATCTCTGAGCCGTTAAAAGCCCATTCAGAGCCTGCACGTAACTCACTAATGTTCTTGCCTTGTATGATTCTTCAATAGGGTTATCTGTTACAATAGAAAGCTGTCCGTCTATCAAATTAAGAACTTCATTAATCCTCTCCCGCATCTTTCTCCACCTCACTAAAGAAACAGTAAACATTGTCGGAACCATCTCCCCTTGCAGGGGCAATGCCACCACCCGGAAGTATCCCGCTGGCGCTGTGATATTCTAAATGGTTCAGATACATATCTGGATTCTCCCAGTCAATGATGTACTGCTTCCGCTTATTTAACTCTGACAGAAGCTCATTCACCGCTGTTATCAGCTCCATTGTCGGCAGGAGCTTCAGTTCCATTTGATTCAACATCTAACGGGCACCTCCCATCTATCAGAAGTTCCAGCAGGAAAGTTTTGATTACTTTGAGACTTTCACGGCTTTCCTTCTCAAAAAAAGAATTAAAAGATACATTCCGATACAAGTCCCACTTAAACACGCCTTCAGGAAGACAAACATCTTCTTTCCTTTTAACCCCTCTTACTTCCAAACCATAGCCCGAAAAATCAAAGGTGACACTTGCTGTCGGAACTTCATTCACAACTCTTTTGCAGAGTTCGTAAATTTCGTCAATCTCTTTCTCGAACATTTTCTTATCCTCCTTAATTTCTACTGCCAGTCTGCTTTCATCTGGCGTACTGCCCATACTGCCGAGACACCGAAAAAGATGTTCAACCAGATAGGTATGTCCACATATTTCCCGGCAAGCATACACGCAGCAATTAGCATATACTCTTTCATTTCATTTCTCCCATAATCCACGCAAGGTTGCTCACCACCAGTGCGGCGGCTGTCACAATCCATGCTGTGAACCATCTTTTTGACTTTTTCTTGCTTTCTTCGACAATTTCAGTCGCAAGCACTACTTCGATGTCAGCCCATGTGAACTGGCTTTCGTTTTTAATTTCACTCATATCGTGCTAATTTCTCCTTATTTGTTCTTATTTGTCTTTACAATTAGCAGATAGAGAACTATAATGTATCTATCCACTAAGTGTGCTTTAGTGGGTGCAAAGCTCCGGGGTGGAGGTTCCAGCTCCCTCCGGGGCACTCACTTATTGAGAGCTTCTTTGCCTTTCCAGATATGACCGGTTACCTCATAGACCTTTCGAGGACTTATAATGTATGTAATCCGGCTACCGGAAAGGCTTTTTGCTGGCTTGTTATTCTGGATAGCAGTCCCAATCGGAAGCCATCCATATACAATTCCTGCCCTAATAGATGATGGTGGAATGCCAATCAATTTACTCGCATCCGAAACACTCATATTTTCGTTTGAGAATTCCGGCGGTTGCCCAGAGTAAGACAGCATTCGTGCGATTTCTGAAGCAAAGGCATATATCTGTGCTGCATTTGCTAAAACTTTTGAAGTTTCACCTGCAAGTTCTTTTATTTTTTCTGGGCTCACCAAAAAATTTGAAATTTCACTTGCAAACTGATGGACTTCTGCATTTTCTTTGATGTAAGTATCAACTTCGCTCATTTTATGCTCCTTTCTCGTTTCCTTTCTGGTCAGAATCTGCTTCTTCACGAGTATATGGAATCTCGTTAAAATCCCGACCTTTTTCATATTTGAAAATACTTCCAATCTCGCATTGGTTATATACTTCCTCAGTTACATAATAAGTAGCCGTGTCATATTCTTTTTCTTCCTCATTGTAATCACGAATATCTATTTCATAAGAATCCGAATAGTAATACACATAAGGCATTACAGTTGTATATGACATCTTTCCATTAGTATGAACCGTAGAGATTAGAACTGTTTCTGTATGCGCAGGAATAAATTCTTTATTGTAAATTTCTCCCTCTTTCAGTTTCCCTTTACAACCAGAGAGAAAAACAATCCCTGCAACTATTGGAATAATTAATAATTTCTTTTTGATATATACTCACTCCCTTTCATGCTATACCTATTGTATTTTCTTTCCCCTCTACCTATAATGCATTTACAGGCACCGACATGCCGAGTATAACGAAAGGGGAATTATATGGTTGAAACAATTACACGACTGTATCATTGCCACAAGATTCACAAACACGTGACTGTTTATGAAGAGTATGAGGTTTCTGATAGCGGTCGCCACCTACTGCGGTGCTCATGTCCATATCATCAATACACGGAAATGAAGCCGCACTGT
>ERZ1024349.9-NODE-9-length-39528-cov-14.643934_pt1 | contig 39528 bp, 72 predicted proteins | sample MGYA00520789_ERZ1024349 | MGnify/ENA primary metagenome ERZ1024349 (study PRJEB33242, sample SAMEA3444257) | Homo sapiens | biome: Host associated; feature: Gastrointestinal tract; material: Stool | place: Uganda | collected 2011-01-01 ...
CACCGAGATCTACACTCTTTCCCTACACGACGCTCTTCCGATCTACCATTGTAACAATGGTCATGACCGTGTCAGGCTGTAACTTGCTCTGCATTGCCAGCACCGCAAAAACCGCAACGACAACCAGCGTCACAATGGTTTTCACCTTGATAAGCGCTGCCAAGTTCTTGATAAAATCGCCCATAGATATGCACCTTCTTTCAGCCAATCAGATGCTTCTGCAAGGCTTCCTTTGCTTTCTGCATCTGGTCAATGTTGTTTCCGTCAAGGTTGTGGTCAAGCAGGGCAAGCAGCGCCTGCATGGTCACGCGCTGCCCCTCGTCCATGCGGTCAAGCCGCAATTTGTCGTTTTTCAAAAAGCCCTCCATAGCGTTCACCCGCGCTTCAAGCTGTGTAATGCGTTTGTCCTGGTCGGCCTTTGGCTTTTTTGCTGCACTAATTACTTTGCTGATAGCCACGCCCCCGGCATACAGCCCGGCAGCAGCCCCGGCAGCGTAAATCAAAAACGCCCAGGCATCCGCGATCGTAAACGAAAATACATGCTGCATCGGTATTACACCTCCACAATGGGAATGCCGTAGGCTACAGCCGCATCGTGTTCAATGCGGCATCCGCGATAATCCTGCCAGCCGGGAGCGAATACCGCAAAATCGGCAGTGCCCAGCAGCTTGAGACTTTCGCCCAGATACCACAGCGGCGTTGCGTCAGCCGGGGCACTCTCGAAAAAGGATTCAATGACCTTAACCTAATCATGGGTTTTCATGTACACATCGGCAATTAGCGCCTTGCGCTCTTTAAGGATTTCTTCATCAGTCTTGCCGCGCATCGGCTGGGAAATAAACAGCTTTTTCATTCCAAACTCCTTACCCTACATATTTAGATGTATATTTTTCTGCTTTCTTCCAGCCCTCAGCTTCGGCCAAGGCGTAGAACTTTACTGCATCGCCGTTGCTGACCGCGCCGATGGCCTTGACGACCTCGCCGCCAGCAACAGGCATGCTGTAATAACGGCCAGCGCCCACAAGCTCCAGCTGCGTGGCCAGCGCGTCACACTTGGCGGCAGCAGCAGCATCCAGCGGGCCGACCATGATGCACTGCATCGTCTTGCCGGTGGGCTGGGCGCTGATCTGCTCGGTGCTGCCGTCGTCGGCCGCACCATAGACGCCCACAGCGTTGAGGGTGCCGCTGTACCGGGTGGGGTCAACACCGCGCCCGGTGACAGTGTTGCGGGCCTCCAGGTGGACGTGCTTATAGCCGCCCGCCGCGTTGCCGGTGTTGCCCATCACGGCCAGGATGTCGCCGCTCTTGACGTGCTGGCCCTCTTTCACAAGCAGCTTGGCGTTGTGCGCCATGACCAAATAATTAACGTCGTCCGGCGTCTGGTTGGCGTCGAACAGCGCACCGACGTAGTTGCCCCACTCCCACGTTTTATCATTGTGATCGGTGATGCACCGCGCGCGGCGGATCGTGGCGGCAATACTGCGCAGCGTGCCATCGTCATTCTGGTAGTAGGGCATCCGCACATAAGAATCATCCAGGCCGATGACATCAACGCCGCCGTGCCAGGTCTTGCCCCCGCCGCGCGTATAGCCAAAGCAGCCATACTTGTACAAAATTTCGGTTCTCCCCAAAAAAATACCGTTCTGTTTCGTATATCTTCACCTATCTTTCTACTATCTTTCGGTTTTAAACGATTTTTCGCACGATAACTCGCACGCGTGTAAGTTTCGTGCAACTTGCTTGTACAATGTTGCAACATGTATAAATGTTGCAGGATTAACTTACTAGTAACTTGCTACCGAATTGAAAGTTAATCAGCCGCTTCCTGCACTGTCTCGGCGGCGGCATCATCCGCGCCTGTATTGGTATCACGCCAATCCCAAAGCGCAAGCATGACACGCGCCAGCAGGTCAGTTTCTTCGTTCATTCCTCCAACAGCTTTTTGACTTCCTCACGCAACCGTTCGGGCACATCATCAATGGTCTTGATGCCCTTGCGAATCAGTGCAGCATAAATCTTAGCCATACTTACTTACCTCCCAAAATCATTTCGTAGACCTCTGCAAGTGCGACCTGTACATCGGTCACGCTGTTGGCGTTGGCAGAAATGGCAGCCGCCAGTTTTTCCTCTTTGGTCTTTTCGCGGAACGCAAGATAAAAAGTGCCGTCAGCCCATTCCATCTGCTGGACAAAAACCATACCGGTGTAGGTAGTTTCGGTCTTGCCATCGGAGACTTTCATAGTAGAGAGATTATCCTTGAAGATAGTCTCGTCAACCTTTTCTTTGCTGACATAGTTCGTGCCGTTCATGCCCAGCCCGATCAGCTTTTTGCCATTGGCGAGGGTGATAGTGTACATCTTGGTACCTCCTTTAATAGATGCAGAAAGCCGGGCGAACGCCAAAAGAATAAGAAGCGCCGTAGTAGTCCACACCACCGTCGCCGGTGACATCGGTGAAATAGGAAGCGGTAAGAATGTCCCTCAACCACCATGACCCACGATTACAAATTCTGCTCGGCTCGTACAGGAATAACGGCAACTGTGATTTCTCTACACGGTAGTTAGCCGGGACATCGCTACCATTAGAAACAGGAGAGAAAATACCACTGCCGTAGACCATCTGCTCGCACATAAGGTCAACTTCGGAATCGCACCATGCGCCGTTGGAAGCACGACCATTTGCAACAGCGTTCGTCAAATAGATTCTGTGTTTCAGAACATGGCCACTGAACGCACTCTTGATGGTGGTCTTTGCGTTTGCAAGGTTCGTTTTATACATATCCGAGCCAACATAACCGCCAGCCGTAGTATTTGCCGCACCGCTTTCGTAATTGCCGGATCTGGTGTTATGCATTTGTGCTTTGTACAGGGAAGTGTCCGGCACGATAACCGCATGGTGGGTAGTGCAAGCCGTATCACCGCAGTTCAGGTAGTAGTCAAACGCCGCAATGCGGTAGTTGATACCGCCAATCGTCCAGTAATCTCCGATAAACAGGTTATCGAACGTACCAGCTGAAATGGTTGCATACTGTTCTTCGGTCACTCTGTTGCCCAGAAATTTACCACGATAGATCGCGTTGTGCGCCCCGGAGTTTGCACTTGTAAGCTGCTCCACTTTTTTCAGGATAGCCGCAGACTTTTCGTCCGTATATGCAAAAACGTCAGTATTTTTCCCCTGCGGGTCGTACGTGGTGCGCAGCATAGCTTCTGTGCCAGCGTTCAGGCGGTTCAGCTCCGTTTTAATTTTTTGCAAAAGATCTTCAAACTGGGCTTGCATGGGAGCAGTATCGACCGAAATCCAATCCGTGACAAGTCCGCATACATCTGCATCCAGGCGCTCATCCGTGATGTCGCTAGCCGCAATCTTACTTGCAGCCGCCGCAACGGATATTTGTGCAAGCGAAATCTGCCGCAGCAGACCATTGTTTGTCAGCGCCGGTGCGGCAGGCGAAGAAGCCGCCGCACCTTTCAGCACTTCAATGCGCGGTTTTACTGCATAGTCTACTGTATCCCAGCTTACAACAATTCTGTCAATGCGCGGTAAGATAGGGTCAGCCAGCGGGATTTCAAGCTGCAACTCACCGCCGGTCTGTTCTTTGGTATCGTTCCAAAAAACTGTGCCGTCCGCTTTGTCGTTCGCCAGCCAGCCGACGCCGTCCGATACACTTACCGTCATATCGCCGTTTGCCGTAACACTTAAATTGCCATCCGCGCCAAACACGCCGCTTGTGCGCCCGTGCAGCCACTTCATGACATTTTGTGCCCCGATGTACTCGTCAACGTTATTCGGGAAATTTTTAATTTCTGCCACTGTCTCACCTCAACACTGTTAAAATCGGGTCGCCAATAACCAACTTGACGCTCGACCCGTTTGCATCCTGTGAATACTTTGCCGCCGTGATTCTTGCCTTGTACTTGACGCCCAGCCGCAAGGAAACACACCAAACCAAATCGCCGACATTATACGCCGTGCCCAGTTCGTCACCGTCCGCGTCAATGTCAAATCCGTTTCGGTTCAAATGGCTGCCCAGCTGCAACGCTGCATACTGCTTAACGCGCGTCTGAAACGCCGTGTTTGTCTCTCCGTCCTGCTGGCTGTCTCCGCTGAAACTCGCCCACAGTTCGCGCCGTTCCGCATCGCTGGCCGTGCCAGCCTGCACAACAAACTTTGTGCCGTCTTTGTACTGCGCTTCACAGTAGCACACGTTTTTGTATTCAGAAATATCCTTGTCAACTACCAGCCCGGGCGCTGTGCCACGCTCCTGCACAAACAGCACCGCATCTAGCCCCTCTGTACGGTCAACGCCCTTGTACAATTCAAACGTTTCTGTCTTGGCTCTGTAATCCAGAACCATCCGGCTACCAAGCCCGGCGTCTGTCAAAATCGGCTGTATGCAGCTCAGCAGTTCGTCTCCGTACACCTCTGTTGCCGTCACGGTTTCCGTCAAGCCTTTTTTCTCTGCCAACAGTACAGGCAGCCCGCGCAGGTTGGCCGTAATAACGCTGTATACATCCGTTTCCACGTTGGCAATGTTGGCAGCTGCTGCAATAACGCGCCGGTTCAGCTTGTTTTTTAGGCTGTACCCGTTCAGCGTGATCTCGCTGTTGTCGCAATCGTACTGTATTTCTTCCACCGTGTACGCAAGTTTTCGCTCTACAATGTACAAAACCGCATCCAGCTCCACTATCCCGATGTTGTACTCATCCATCGGCAAAACTACCGTGAATTTTCCCACATCGTTATAGTAGTCGCTAAATTCGCTGCTGATTGCGTGCGTGATTTCGTGTCGGTTGCTAAGGTCAGGGGAGAACAGCTCTAATCTCATATTACCGTTACACCCGCGCTTTCTTCTGCAAACGATACACCCATTTCAACATTTTCAAGCCCACTGTCCGCAGTAGGCTTCCACGCATTATCGCCAGTGTGGATTCTGTACAGTGTACTTTCCAGCGTAAGTGCGCCCCGGCAGTCACCATCCTTAGAACTTGTGACCGTTGTTTTCCCGTGCGATGTCTTGATAACAACACGCTCATCTTCCACGAGCGTTTTTTCCAGCCGCAGCACTTCACCTGTCAGCATGTTTTCAATACCAACGTTTGTTGCCGTCTCGCCGATGCAATTGATCTCCAGCGTAAACGGCACATCAAACTGCCCGAAATTCTGCAAAACAATGTATTTCAGCACAATGACTTTGCCGAAATAATACGTTTTGCTGATATTCCACGGGAATTTGAAGCCTTTCTGCACGCCGCGCAGCTGCATTGCCTTTCGTTCGCCGCTCTCCCAATACGGGTAGGGGGCCAGCAGGCCAAACTGGAACGGCGAACCGCGCTTTGCAGGGCCAATGGTAGGCGATGCCGTTACAATAACGTCAATGTGCCAGTCACCGGCATACAACACCCCGGTCAGGTCAGGTCGTACAACGGTCATAAGCGCATCTTTCAGCGCTTGCGCATTGTCTCCGATAACTCTGCCATTGATGGTAATAGGCCGCGTCTGGATGGCCTTAGATTGCACCGTAGCTCCTACCTGACCGATGCCCTGCGCCGTGTTGGCAGTGACTGAAATTGTATCAATCCCATCCGGCTTGCTGATAAGATAGCCATGCGCATAGTCAAACACGATAGACTGCCCCAGCGAGTTGACGTATTTAAAAGTCTTGCTTAAAAAACTCATATTGCCCACCTCGCCCGCTGGAAATACGCTGCTGTACTTGCTGCCAGTTCAACCGGCGTCTGCTTTGCCGCGTAAATTGTCTGATTGACTGTAAAGCCGCCCCCGCTGTTTTTACCGCGCCGGTAAGCATCCGCTTCATCCGCAGTCAGCACCATCTCTCCGCGATGCAGGTTTGCAACGTAGTTGTTATACGGCACATAATCCATGCCGCCTGCGTGGCTGCCGTCAGACCCCGTGTTGTTTTTCACATCGCCTGCATTAATTACAAAAATACTCTTGATGCCATCCCACAAGCCCTGCACGAAGCTGACAAGGCCATCCCAAACAGCCGCAATGCCGCCCTTGATGCCCTCTACAACGTTTTGCCCGACCGTAGAGAAGAAACCAAACACACCCGCAAAGATGCCTTGAATTGACTCCCACGCGCCCTGAAAGTCACCTGACAATACAGCATCAATCGTAGAAAACACGCCGGTGATCAAATCAAACACAGTCTGAAAGAAGCTCACCGCAACATTCCAGATGCTTTGAATGATGATCCACGCACCCTGAAAGAATCCGCTGATAATCGGTGCAAACGGCGTAAAGATAACCACAATCGCCTGGAAGATAGCCTGAAAGAATGCGCTTGCCCATGCCCATACAGTCTGCACAAGGCTCCATGCAGCGCTGAACGCTTCACCGATGCTCTGTATGACCGGGGTCAAATCTGTAATAACCTGCGTAACGACCTGCCCGATAACCTGCATAGCCGCTTGCACATAGGGCTGCACCCATGCTACAAATTCCTGGATTTTTGCCCAGATGTTCTCAATAACGCCATTTACAGAATTTCTGAAATCCTCGTTTTTCGCATACAGCACAGCCAAAATGCCAACCAGTGCGCCAATTGCAACCACAACCAACGTAATGGGATTTGCTGCCAAAACCGCATTAAAAGCAGCTTGCGCTTTTGCTGCGGCCGTCTGTGCCAACGTCATAAGAGAAATCTTTCCTGTTAGCAGTCCAGCAAGAACTTCGGATGCCTTTAATGTGCCATTGAGCGCGCCCTGTGCAATTTCCGTGTCAGAAAGTCCCATGCTGAACAAAGAAACAGCAACCTTGGCTTCGTCAAAAGCCGTCACCATCTTTTGGATTTTCGTCCCGATTTGCCAGCCTTTTACAGCTGCGCCAACCGTCACAAGCGCGGGGGCAATTTTTTCAATTACAGGCACGACTTCTTCAGCTGCTGTTTTAACATTGTCAAAAATGTCAAGCAGGAACGAAAAGTCAGAGTTTTCAATTGCGCTTGTCAGCCCGGAAATAATTGCGTCGCCTAAAAAAGAAAACACATCCGCAACAATTGGCTGCAATTCGCTTGCCACGCTGCTCAAGCCGCCAAAAAGCGCCTGCAAGCCCTCTTCAACAGTCGGTTCCAGCTCCATAATCACGCCGCTTACATAAGGCGCAAGCTGTGTAACCAGTTCGCTCAATCCGTCAATCAAGGTTGGCACAATTTCTTTGATACGCGGGATAATGTTGTTTCCGGCAGTAATAACGCTATCGACAAACTCATCCATCAAGGCTTGAAAATCTTGTTCCGGGTCTGCAATGCCTGTCAACAAATTGGCCCATGCGCTCTTCATTGAAGCCGTGCTGCCCTGAATCGTAGTTGCTGCTTCTTCTGCCGTTGTGCCTGTAATGCCCATTTCCGTCTGTACAACGTGAATAGCCTGCACAATGTCAGAATAGCTGTCGATGCTGTACTTTGTATAGACGCCTTGTTTTGCATTTAGCGCGTCTGCGTCGGCAAGGAGGCGCTCCATTTCGGTTTTAGTACCGCCGTAACCGAGCTTCAAGTTGTCCAACATAGTAAAATTCTGTTTGGAAAACCCTCGATACGCGTCCTGCACACTCTGCACAGAGGAGCCCATTTTGTTCCAGTTGTCAGCCATGTCCGAAATTGCCATATTTGACATTTCGGCCGCTTTCTCCGTATCGCCGCCCAGACTGCTTACCAACGACGCTGCAAAAGAAGTTGCTGTGTCCATGTAATCATTGGCAGACAAGCCTACATTTTTGTAGGCGCTCTGCGCATATTTTTCTACAGTCGCAGCGCTATCTTTGTACAGCGTTTCCACGCCGCCCACAAGCTGCTCATAATCTGCATAGCTGTCCAGCGATGCCTTGCCAATTGACATGGCCATGTTTACAGCGGTTCTCCCGATTTCCGTAATCCCGTTGGCTACGGTCCGCAAACCATCCGAAACAACATTTCCAAGCAACGTACCGCTGAACACGTCCATCAAAGACGATGCGCCGCTTTTTGCCTTCTCAACGCCTTTTTCATAGTCGTCTGTATTCAGGCTTAATTTGGCATAAAGGTTAAAAACGTCCAATCTATCACTCCCTTCTTGAATTTCTGCTCTTTCTGCTGTATTCTAAGCAATAGGAGGTGTTTTTTATGGCAAAAGCAAAAAATGCTGTTATCGCCGGTGATTTTATGGGCAAAAAGGTGTCTGTTTCCTTTGGCAAAGTTTCTATGGACGTTGGTGGTCTATCATCACTTGAACTAAACAGCCGTACCGTTGCAGGTTACTCTGTTGTAGATGAAACTCACAAAACATCTATGGCTTCCGGCGTTATGCGCGGCATGGTCGGCGGTGCTTTGTTTGGTGGTGCTGGCATGGTTGCCGGTGCAATGACCGCCAAACAAAAAGGCGTTTATCAGGTTGTTATACAGCTTATAGATGACCCGCAATGGCGTTACAGCGGCAAGCGCTTCCTGCTGGAAGTTGACGAGCCAACCTATAAAGCCATTATCAAAAATTGCTTCTAAGTTTAGCCGCCCTCTGTTTGGGCGGCTATTTTTCTGCTTCTTTCAATCCATGCCGCGCCGCAAAGTCTTTGAAATCCGCCTGCACCTGCTCCGGCGTCCGCGTATCCACTTTGGGCGGGTGGATGATATCAATATATCTCGCTGGCCTGTCCTTTACGCCCGAAATATTTACCACAAGGCTCCATGCACTGTCTGTCATGTACACCTTGTACAGCTGTTCTTCAAAATCAGCTTTTAAAGCGTAAGGCAGCGCCGACACAAGCGCCTTTGCGCTCAGTTTCGGCATTTTCAGCAGTACAGGGATTACTTGTTCTGCCCGCCACCGAGATACGATTTGAAAAAATCTACAAAGCCCTTATCGTTCAGCAGGTCGGCAACCTGTTTGCAGGTGATAAGGAAATTCTGCTTGCCGATTTCTTCCACCGTCAGGCCGTTAAACGGGGCAAGGATTGCATACACATCCTGCCGGTGCTGCTTAAGCGCAATGTTCAGCAGCTTAACGATTTTCGCAAGGCCGAAACGCTGCATTGCAATGCGGGTCGTCTCGCCCTTCGGCATCGTTTTCTGCACCTCTTTCACAAGCGCTTCATCCTCAATCAGGTTTGTGATGGGCTGCGCAATCTGCAAAACGACTTCCAGCGCTTCATCGGTGCCAAGTTCAGAAAAAATTCGCATTAGGCTTCATCCTCTCCGGCCTTGATATACACCTCACACGGCACCTTGTCCTGATCGTTGATGGAGTAGTGCGCGGTATATTCAAAGCTCATCTGGCCTTTTTCCTTGTCGCCGGTCTGCAAGCTGAAGCCGCCGGTGGACAGCGTATTCAGCATATGAATGGCGCAGAAACCGCCGTTCGTGGTGCCGTGCTTGTCAGAGTAGTCGCACAGCAGCCACAAATCGGTGAAGTCGCTGTCCTTCAGGTCGTTGCGCGGCGTGATTTTGGACACCTTGGAAGTAGTCGTAACATCCGCAGCGCCAAGCATGCTCTTGGCATTCTCTGCCGATGCCGAAACATACGTGCCGCTGCACTTGACTTCCCAGGATTCAATCTGCTTCAGCTCTTTCATGTTCTTCGGGCAGTTGTCGATATCCTCGCCGAAGTCGGTAAAGCTAGGCACGGCCGTAAAGTTGATGCCGCCGGTCGTAGCGCCCAGCAGCGCACTCTCTTCCGGAGCCGTACCAGCAGACGGGTCAAACGTAGTTGCAAGATAGCCCGCGTTCAAGACCAATTCCTTAAACGCAGATTCAGGAATACGAGTAAATTTCATGCTTTCACCTCAATTTAGGCATAAAAATTCGGCGGTAACGTTGATGTACCGCCGTTTTAGGTTTTTGTCTGTGTCATCTGCCAGCGATTGGCTAAACGGGGAGCCGCGCTTTAACCAAATCAAGCCGCCATCCACCGGCAGCGTCACGCCGCCAATGCCCAGCGCGTCCGAAAGCTCAAGCGCCTTTGCATTGGGCACCGCTTCGCTTGTGGTATGGAACCACATGTTGACCGTCAGCGATACCGCCCCGCCGCCCCATGCGTCAAACACAGCATCATAGGTAAGGTAGGGGAGTACCGCGTCATCCGGCACGGCATTGCTGGCGTAAGCGGTCATAAACTGCCCAAAAAACTGCTGTAATGCAGCGCCTTTTGTCATCCTGGCAATCCCTCCCGCAACCATTCAGCCGTAAAGTTCTTTAGGTTTTGCAGCATCGGCGAAGCGCTTGCCGGGGCTTGCTTTTCTTCTGGTCGGCTCGTGACCCGGAAATATGCCCCGGTCTTCACGTCCTTATACACGCTGCCGTATTCAATCGGCACATCTTTCCGCACAATGCCGGTATACACGCTGGTCACACCCTGCGCTTCGGCCTGCCGTGCTTCAAGGCTGCTGTCCAGTGCAACGTAATTCGCAAACTCTGCGCCCTCGCTCCACTCGGTAGCATAGCCGCCCTCGCCGTCAGGCTTTGTCAGCTTGTCCATAATGATGCAGCTGTGCGAAAAATCATCCAAAAGGCTCATAGCTTTCTCCATTTGTTTAGCCGAGACGCAAACACGCCCTGCCAGCCCGTCACCGAGCCGCCAGAATCGCCGTTTGTGCTCGATTTGGTGTAACTATACCCCGCAAAGCTCTCGCTCTGAAACGGGCTGTTTGCGGCGCTCTCGTACTTGTTGCGCCATGCTTCCACATCCTCAACCAGAGAAATAAAGGCAGCAGGCACAGCCAGCGCCCATACAGCGCCGTCAAACGTTTCATCCGTCAAGCCGCCAGCACCGTACTGGTACACACCATCGTTGAACACGCTCCCGATAATGCGGAAATATTGCCCCTCAACTAAAAAAGGCAGCGTAATGCTGCCGTCCTTGATGGTAAATGTGCCGCTGTACGCGCCATCCGGAACCTTAAACCAGTTCCGGCACTCTCGCATCAATTCTTCAAGCATTACGCTGCCCTCCTTTTATCAGCCCTTAGTATTTACAGCGGCCTGAGTTGCAGCAGGATTGACAGTGATAACCGCAATGCCGTCCAGGTACTCGGCCCACAGCGCCATGCCCATGACAGCAAAGCTCTCACCCACAGCGGTGCCATAGTTGCCCTGAGCGTGGAAGCCGATCAGGGGAGTTTCCCCGCTCACGGTGTAAGTCAGGCCCAGGCTAGAGAACTCGCTAGAGGGGTCAACATAGTACAGGTCAATGTTTTCCACTGGGGTTGCAATGACCTTGTTGCGGGCAATCTGAGTTGCGGGCAGCAGGAACAGGGTGCTATAGCCCATAAAGTTCTTGATGTAGGTCAGGCCGAAGGCGTTCTGCACGGTGATGTTTGCGGTGCCCAGATAATCGTAAGCATCGAGAATGTTGGCAAAACCAACCACCTCGGTTACATCCTTCTGAATGGTGGCAAACTTGTTCAGTACCTCGCCCTGTGCCTTTGCCAGCGCGGCCTGCCACGAAGTAGCGTCACCGGTCAGGCTGCCGGTGTTAAGGAAGGTGTAAAATTTGCTCATCACCTCGTTTTGCAGCTTGGTGAGGAAAGCATCGTCGGACTTTTGCACGGCGATTGTCGCGCCGTACTTATCCACATCCTCGATGGGCACGGCTTTTGCGTACTTTTGCAGGGTGATGTCTTCCTTTGTGGCCTGGGTGATAGTGGCCTTGCTATAGGGAATTACAGCACCGGCTGGCACAGTGCCGCTCTCCAGCGCAACGCTGGCGGTGTAAGACACCAGAGCGGTGCCCGCCTGCTTGCGGATGGGCCGCATGATGCCGTAGATTTCCCGCAGAGCGTCCCAGTTGTCGCCAAAGCGGGTCACAAAGTCCAGTTCCCGCGCAGTCACATTGCTGTAAACGTTGGGAAGACTGTCGCGGGGGGTGGTCAGGGTTTCAACTTTAGTTGCTGCCATTTAAGGCTCCTTTCATGTGTTCTGGTTGTTCAGGTTCTCTTCGATGGCCTTCAGGCGTGCTTCATAATCCATGACATAGCGCCCTTTTTCATCTTTTTTGTAGATGTCGGCCATTGTGAGCTTTGCGCCGCCGCTGTTGGCGGGCGGGGTGGGCGTGTTTGCGCCCTGCGTGCTGGTTTTAACGATATAGTCGCTGTAAGATTCTTTCAGGCTGGCTTCCAGCTTGTCAGAATCTTTAATAGCGCCTTTATCGTCCAGTTCCAGCTTTTCAAGCAGGCCATCGCCTTTGCACAGCCGGGCAACAGACTGCAAGCGTTTGTCGGCAATGCCGACTTTTTTCAGGGCGGTCTCCAGTGCCTTTTCTTTGGCAGCGGTAGTCTTTTCGGCGGCCACGCTGGTTTTGTACTCTTCAAAAGCCTTGTGCTCTGCCTCATACCTATCCTTGTAACCGTCATCGCCCTTACCTTTCAGGTCGTCCAGTTCCTTTTGAACGCCGGGAAGTTTTTCCGCATCGGCTTTATAGCGGTCAACGTCCGCCTTCAAACCGTTTACGGTGTCAGTGTGGGCTTCAATGATAGTGTCCTGCTGCTCTTCGGTCAGCCCCATACCTTTCAGCAGCTTACGAGTAATAGCCAATGTTTTCGCTCCTTTTCTTCGGTGTCAGTTCTTCGACATTCGCGTTTATATAAAAACAGCGGTTCTTTGCTGTTTTTGCAAAAGTTTGTAAAAATGCAGCCATTCAATCAAATTGAAAGGAAACATTTTTTGAGTATAAAAAAGTGGCAGTTTCCAAAATGGAAACAACCACTAAAAAGAGCCGGAAAACGTCAACCGTTTTTCAGCTCTGCTTCAATTATTTTTCTGTATTGTTCGCCATGCTCGGCAACGGCAGGTTTTATAAAAGGCTTTGCGCGTTGGCCGTGCGTCAAATGCCAGTCGCCTTTAGCGTCTTGGTACACCCACGGCGTTTGTCTGCCGCCGGGATAATAAACGCCAGTGCCGCACTCAACGTATACGCCGTATTCGCTATTTGTGCCGATATACGCAGCACGTTCTCCGCTGTCTGCTACTGTATGAGTAATGCTGTTATGCAAGTTGCCGGTATCAACGGGGCACAGCTTTTTTGCGTACCCCTCACCGACAAGCCCGCACTTTTCCAATGCCCGCTGACACGCCGCTTCCAGCTCTTTGTAAACTTCAGCGCTGTGGTCTTTAAGTGTGATTTTCATTGTTTTCTAAGCGCATCATAATGCTGTATTCATTCATAACCTCGCACACAAGCGTTTTGCCCGCTCGGAGATTTTTAATGTCATCTTCTGTAATGGTCACATCTTCAACCCCGAAGATGCTTACGTGCTTTTCGGCTTCAGTGTCCGTGTCATAAACTCTAAATTGTTCTCTTGATGTATCACCTAAAAATCTTTTTAATTGGTTCATAACGCATACCTCTTACCTTTCAAGTTCTTCTTTTTTTCCAGCCTGCCCATTCCGAATAGGTCATATCTCCCACAAGCACAGATTCCCCGGTTTCCGGGTCAATAGCTCGTCTACCACCGCTGCTTGTGTCCTCGCTGTCAACCTCCGCAATCTGCGTGCAGCGGCAGTTATACACAAGATAGCCCGGGGCAGAAGTGTCACCGGGATACATAAGCTCATAGCCGTCAACAGTAAAAGGCTTGTCAATGTCTACTGTCTGGCCGTCCAGCATTGCGTGTTCATGTCTCGTTCTGCTGTCCAGCGTTGCCATCCATTGCTTTTTCAGCTTTATGCCCATGTCCTGCGCTGCGCGGTAAGTATCCAGCCGCCCGGCGTTCTGTGCTGCTGTAATCGCCGTTCTGGCGGTTCTGATAGCGCTTGCGCGGCTCATATCCTGCATACGGCTTTGCAGGTCATCCGCAATCTTGCCAATGCCTTTGCCTTGCAGGATAGAGCTTGTCACGCTGGCGGTGATTTGCTGCTTGCCGTATTTCAGGTCAATGCCGCGCTGCAATGCTCGCTTTGGCGGGTAGTACGGCATCAAGTCAGGCTGTTCAACAATCAGTCGCTTCACGGTCTGCTCATCCCACAGGGTAAAATCTGCCTGACTGCTGACCTGCTCGATTTTGTATGCGGCATAATTGCGGTTCAAGCTGTAAATGCCCGGCGTGGCGTCATTGACGTATGCCACAGCCGTTGCATTGGCATCAGTGTATCTTTTTGCCACCTTGTCCCGCAGCGCCGTAAAACGCTTGCCACGCCCCATCTGCGCAAGCCGCCATTGCTTGTACTGCTGCTCTGTGATTTCTCCGGCGTCCAGCTTTTCTTTCATAGCCGCATCACGCTTTTCAAACTGCTCAAAATAGGCTTTCACCGTGTCTGTCAGTTCGTCAGCAGCTTCTTTGTACAGCTTTTCGATGCGCTGTTCCAGCTTGGCAAGCTCTGCGTCAGTAAGATTGTGGGCATAATCAGGTTTTTTCACGGGTGTAAAGCTCCCATTTGCAATCTGCTGGCAGTTTTCCGGAAATTTCAAAATGGTCAAGCCGTTTCAATTCTTTTTCCGGAATATTGTCATCTGCGTAAACCGGCGTAATGGTTAAATCCAGCGGTTTGATGCCATCTATGCGGATTGCATATTCCTTATTCTGTTCCATTTGGCTCATTTCCTGCCATAGGTGTAACGAAATTGGAATTTTGTGTTCTGTCAAGTTCCTCTGCCGCCTTTCGTTTCATCAAATCTTCGTACTGGTCAGCATCGCCGTTAATGGTCAGCAGCTTTTTGGTCATGTACTCATCATCGTAATACTCCGCACCCAGCAGAACGGTCTGCGCTTCTTCCTGCTTATTGATAATCTGGTTGCGCGTGTAAGTCGGTTCATCATCCAGCCCGGCGACCGCCAAAACGCCCTTAATGCAGCGCGAAACCCAACTTTCAAATTTGTCTGTTTTCAAGTCAAGCGGAACGTAGCTTGCCTTGATAGCCGTTGCCGTTTGATTGCCAGCCGTAACAGCGCTTGCATCAAACGCCTGAAAATCCGTGTACAGCTTTTTGGTCAGCATATCAATGGTCGCTTGCGTGCCCTGAAACGGCGCTTCAATGCTTTGCGGTGTGGCTTTCGCGCCCTCGTCACCGTCTGCATGGGCAACGTGGGTAGTTTTAAGCCGCTCCACAAACTTTGCATCGTCCACCTCATCCATACCGCCGCAGTTGGTCAGCACCCAATAGATAAGGTTTCCCTCATCCACGTTGTTTACCATGTTGCTACTGGCAAGGTCGAGCGCGTCAACGGTGTTCTTCCTGCCGCACAGTTCGCTGCGTGCCTGTTCACCGTTTTTCAGCGGGATAATAGGGAAGCCTGGATAATTCTCGCCGTCGTAGATTTCTGTGCCGTCAATCTCCGAGTACCGCACTTTCAGCTTGTACGGCAGTTTCCCGTTTAGGCTGCGCACTTCACCGTTGCGAGGCTTGATGTAATCGGTATAACCGTCCATCTCGTACAGCGTTGCCCGCAGCGGTTTGTCTGGGTCAATCTGCCAAAAACGGATTCCGGCTTTCAGTGCGCCATCCTCTTCATCGTACAGCGGCACAAACTGTTCCGGGGAAAACACCTGAATATGGTCAAGATTCCAAAATACGAAAGACTGCCCACCAATCAACGCATGGCGGGCAGCATCCATAATATCTTCATCAAACGTAGCGCCAAGCGCTTTTTTTGTGGCATCCTTGTTAAACGCAACGCCGTTGCCCAGCAGATAAGAGACTTCCTGGTCTACTACAAAACCAAAAAACTTGCTGGCAATCTTGTGGTTTGCCGTGTACATATCGGGATGCGCTTTTCCCTCAAGGTCGTACACCATCTTTTCATAGCGGTTGATCGTGGGGTTTTCGCCACAATAGTATAGCTTTGCGTCCAGCATGTCCCGCGTCTTTTTCTGGCCTTTAAAATCGTTGATGGTGTCAAACACAAACCCCATGCGGGAACGTTCATCTTCACCGACCGCCACAAAGTCTTGATATGTTCTGATTTTCCCTCACCGCCTATCTGTAAATGCTTTGGTACTTCATTGCCGTATTATCTCCGGCCTTGTTTGCAGTGCTTTCCATCGCATAGCGCACCGCGTCAATGTGATGGTTGTTCAAATCGGGATAGCCCTCTAAGACTTCGCCCGTCTTGCTGTCCCGCTCATACTCGTACTCGCTGAATTCCTTTGCCGTGTCCGGGCAACGTTCCTGGTCAATGACGATAGCTTCCAGCATTTGCAGCCATTTTGTGCCATAGCGCACGGATTTCGGCCCTTTGCGGGCAGGGAAGGTCTTAACGCCGTACTTGTTGTAATCCGCAATGGATTTCGGCTCGGCGCTATCCGCGCAGATTTTATCCTCACGCGTCAGCCCTTTATCCAAAAGCAGCTGCGCCGTGTCTCTGTTGCTGGTTCTGCGCCGCGTCAGTTCATCAAAGATGTACAGCGTGCGCCGTGCAGCATCATAGTGCATCGCATTGTATGCCCACGGGTCAGGATACCAGCCCCAGTCCACGCCGCGCTTGATGCGGTCAAAACTGGCAATCTGTTCATCTGTGATTTTCTCAATGCGCAGATTTTCAAACACTGCCGTGCCGCTGCCGACGACCTCGCCAAGATACTCATGCCGGTATGCTGTTTCGTTTGTTTTCTCTAGGTATTCAGCATCGGCCAGGAATCGCTCACCGAGCCATTCTGCGGGCGTTGTTTTGTAGGTGGAATGATGTATCAGTTTCCCATCGCGGGCTTTCAGCGCGTAGCCGTTTGCCCAGTTCCGTGCCATTGCTGGCGGGTTAAAGCTCTTAAACGTGATGAACCAATCGCCTCCACGCAAGCAGGACTGCTCCACGTTTCGGATTTGTTCTTCACCGTCAAACTGGTCAAGCTCTTCAAACCAACAGATTCCGATATAACCAAACGGCACTTTGATTGACTTCACCTTGCCGGGGTCATCAACGCCGAAAAAAAGCACCTTTTGCCCGGTAGGCAAATAGGTGCATTCCATCGGGGAGACCGTGCAGCGAAAATGGTCGTGCAAGCCCAGTTCATTGATAGCCCAGACGATTTGCGCATAAACGCTTGTGCGCAAGGTGTTGCCGACCTTGCGGAAAACCGCCGCGTGGCATTGCGGATGCTTGATAAGCTGTAAAATCAGCTCTATGCTTATATAGCTGGATTTTGTACTGCCGCGCCCGCCTTTGGCAAGCAGCTCTTTCACGCTTCCTGCCTTGATTTGGCGGTGCGCTTCAGCAAAGCAAGGGGAGACAATCTTAGATAGGTTACAGGTCATCTACGATTTGCACCCCCGAATCAACGGTTTGTTCTGGTTCGTCCTTTTGGCCTAGATACTGTTTTCCAAGGAAAATAGCCATTGCAGCGCTTTTCTCTGCAAGTTTAAACTGTGTTCTTCGCAGGCTTGCTTTACCGTTCTGGCTCTTGCTTTTAAATGTCTCCGCAAAAGTCTTGCCATACGTTTTCCTGCACCATCGGTTCAGCGTGTCCTCGCTACACTCTAATACAGAACAGATTTCTATTTCGGTGCATTGAATGGCGCACAGGCTTTCAAACAGCTTTTGACTTATTTCTTTTTTGGGGCGTCCTGTTCTCGCCATGTTGTCACCTCGGATTTACAGCGCAGCTTCTCTTTTGCAGATTTTGCGGCCCATGTATACAAAAGGAGTATCGCACAGTGCAATCACAGCCTCGATAATGCTTGTCGTAAGTGCGATTTGGAAACAAGTTGCAAAATCATAGATACCCAGGAACGCCAGCAGCACGAATGCAAAGTTTTCTGTGCAGTTGCAAATAATGGTGCATACGTTATTGCGAAGCCACAACTGCTTCGGAAACAGCTTTTTTAGCTTTTCAAACAGATAGACGTCTACCAGATTAGCGATATAGCACATAATAAGGCTTGCAGAAGTCGTTCTTGCAGAGATTGTGAAGATGTTCTGCATACTGCCCTGAATGAAGTCCATGCTGTTCGGCGTGAAAGCAAGAATAAGCTGGCTTACAACGATATAGATTAGAGCGATAAGCATACTGATGTTTACTGCTTTTTTGCTGGTTTCTAGCCCATATGATTCGGATAGAATGTCCGTCGCAAGGAAAGTGCTGGCAAACAGAACGTTGCCAAGTGTAGTGCTCATTCCAAACATATCGACCTGCTTTGAAACGGCGATGTTTGCTAGCACAATGGCAACTGCCATCCATGCTGTCAGGCCCTCTTTTCCAAATAATCTTCCGAGGGACACAACGACCCCGAAAATCAGAACAATGCCAGCAAATAACAGTAACTCATTCATTTGTTATTATCTCCTTCTTTTAATCGTTGCAAACTTTGCGCCACTTGGCGTAGTAATGTTCTTGCATCTTCATTGCGTTTTTGTATGAGGCAATAAAGACAGCGTTGCGGTTCGTTTTGGAAAACTCTCTAGTAACCTTTCTTCTGCCTACCCTGCCATATATTGCTTCTTGCGCCCATGATGACGAATCGACAAAATCAAAAGGCACCTTGTCGAGAATTTCTTTTCTAGTCATTCCCAAACAATGTACCATGCAGCCGTATTTTTTGGCTTCTTTTAGGAACATCGCATATTGACTGTCTTGAATGTCCTCATTTTTAAAGCCTGTGATAGCCACGACGCGGCCTGCGTGTTCTTGGCACATTTCTTTGAAATTCTGTATTCCTCGGTTTTTGTGCCACACGGGTATGATTTTGCTGCATCCAGAGCCGCTTTCTGTCTCTAGGATTTTCCGCAATTTCAATACGTTGTCATAGCCTATAATGTTGTCAACGTCCATCTCAAAATAGCCAACGACATTTGGTCTGTCGAAGCCTGAGATAAATTTTGCGTATTGGTGCGTGTATTCCTCCCATGAAACTTTTTTGCCTTTTTGGAAAGAGTGAGCACCGCTGTCAATCATTATTCCTTCGGATATGTCGCGGAGCATTTCTGCATAGGGGATGTCTTTTTGCAGGTAGTAGAAACTCATCAAATTCCAGTGCAGCCGCTTATTTTTTGCGCTTGCTGAAAGAAATTCTTTTATTGCTTCTCGCTGTGCAGATGCTTCACATGACGATAAAAATATTTTCAAACCTTCAAAAAGCGGACAGCGTCGTCAATGTGCCCACAATTTGGGCATTTGATTCGTTTTTTCTCTGGCTCTTCGTAGCTTTCGTCTGAAAGCTCCTGCACGCCATCGGCCCAATCTATGTTTTCTTCATGCTCAAAGCCAAAGTCAAAGTCTCCAAAATCCAACTCTGCAATCTCTGCGTCGAGCTTTTCAAAATCCCATGCCGCCAGCTCATTTGTCTTGTTGTCTAGCAGTCTGTATTTCTTTTTCTGCTCCTCGGTCAAGCTATCAGCGACCGCAACCTCAACTTGTTCATATCCAAGCTGCTGCAGAGCCTTGAAACGCGTATGCCCGGCAAGGATAATTCCGTCTTCGTCAACAACAATGCGCTGTACATAGCCGCATTGTTTAATGCTCTCGGCTACTGCGTCTACCGCCTGGTCGTTGATTCTCGGATTGTTCTGGTAGGGAATAATTTCTGTGATTTTCTTTGTTACAAGTTTCATTGCATTTCCTCCTTTATGCAAAACAAAAAGCCCATGCGTTTGCATGAGCTTGATTCCCCCTAAACCCCTTGCGCCGGAGGAAAAGCGCGTCCCGCCCTACCGGTTTATGCTGTGCCGGTCTCACCCGTTGCAGATAGCAAGTCCGCAACGTTTTTTTTGATTCCCTCTATTTGTATCCCGCGTAGGAAGTCGCAACGCGGCATCCAGCCCGTTTTATATCCCGCCTGCTGGTTTGCGGTTTCTGCTTTGATTTGTAGGGTTCCGGCGATGCGTAACTGCGTCAGTAACGGAGTCCGCACAAGCAGATGCCGGGCAGACTTTTTCAGGCTCACGAAGTCCCGTTGCGATCTGCCATCGCGCCGCGCTCCTGATCGGCTTGCCGCTTTGCTTACAGCGTTCAGGTTGATTTATCGTATTTTGCCTACGCCGGGCTTTCACCGGTGGGAGCGACCCAGCATGGCGCAGAACAGTGGACGCGAACCACATCTCCATTCCGAGACAATCGGTTTAGCAAACCGTTCCCGCTCCTCGCGGGTTTATTCTGCATATAAAATGCCGGTCTTTCCCGGCTGTCAGTATCGAGAACAGGAGGTTTGCTATGGACTGAATGTACCCGCTTTTACAGTTTCAGCATACTCATTATAGCTGACTATTCGTATACTGGCGTATACAATTTGTCTAGAGCGCGTCGGTGCAGCTTTTTTGCATACGGCTCCGAAATACTGAGATTGTTTGAGATTTGCCACCAAAACGGAGTGCCGACAATGTACCGCTCTTTGAGTACTTCTTTCATTCGGTCATCTGGTAAGCCGTCAATGGCAGTTTCAATTTCATCTCGTACAACCTCAGTATCAATGATTTGCTTGTATAGCTTTTCCTGACGTTCTACAATCTTGAGAATTGCTGATTCCATCGTGTTTGACTTGCTGGATGCGACCATAATAGGGGAGAGGGCTTTAGTAGTTGCTGTGGCCCTTTCTCTTTCTAGCGCAATCTGTCTGCGAAGCTGCCGCTCGGCGCTTCTGCACCGCTGGTAACGCCAAAGCCATTTTGTTTTTTCTGCAATTTCTTTGTCTGTCACAGCAACCTCCTAACTATGCGATAAATTGCCATGCCGATGCGGGTGACGACCAGCAGCGGCCAGAAGATAAGTGCTATCACGTTGTCTGCACCGTCTACGGTAGTCAGGCTGTCCGAGTGGTTGAGGTACAGGACGGTGAGCAGGCCGCACAGGTCATAGACGCAGACGGCGAGGACGATGAAAACAATGGTCATGGGGTCACCTCCGGCGGGTCTTTCTTTTTGTATTCGCAGCATATTATGGGCGGGACGTCGTAACCTTCATTGCGAAACTTACAGCGATATTGCCAGTATTTCCACGATTTTGGCCTTTTAGTCGCCAAATTTTTACAGCTGTCGCATAGTGGGGTTCGTTTCAAGGTATGTGCAAGCGCAGCAAGGGCTTTTCCGGTTTGAAAAACTGCATAGATGGCGCAGGTAATGAGGACGAAGATTTTCAGAAAGATCAGGATTTCTTCAGTCATTTGCGTTCACCATCCTTGCGCCGCAGTGTGGGCAATATTTGAAACCGTTTCCGTATATGGTTCTATAGCCACAAACAGAACAGTCAACACATTCATCCATAAATGGAACTGTTGTAGGTTCCCATTTCCCTGTAGGCCGCATGGATTCCGGGTCGATGGTAGGCGCTTTCTTGGCTTCATCTACGATGAATTTCATCCCAGCGTCGTAGCCCCGCGCATAGGCTGCTTTCTGTTCAGTAAGGCAATTTCTGCCGCCAGACCATGTGAAATGAGCACCGTCATATTGCAAGATTTCTTTAATGTCAATCAGCCGTACAGGTTCTTTCGGCTGGCTTGCGCCCGGAATCGGGCAACCTATTGTTGTGCTCATTCTGATACCTCCTCTACATATGCCATGCTCTGGCGCAGATTGAGCGATTTAGGATTGAGAATACAAGCCGGGGCAACAGCATTTATACAGCTCGCACCACTGCTGGAAAAATGTCCTTTCGCATTCATACAGCGAACGAAGGATGCAGCGTCACCGTCGGAATCTATGTCACCGCAATACCAAGGCGTTGCAGCCCAAGTCTTGATACCGTAGTGCGGGATAAACTCGCGGTACTTGCGGTACTCGTCACAAGTCAAGATAAAAACAAAGTCCTGTACAGTGCCATAAGCTCTGTCGCCGTTGTCGGCAACAAGGTCAACGGTATGCAACAGCAGACTTTTTTTCTCGAAAACACTGTTCGCCATATCGTTTAGAATTCCCCGCACATTACTGGTGCGGTAGTTACTCCAGTTGCCCCTTTCATCTGCGAATTTATCACTTGGGCAGAATTTTACATCTTTTGCCCACGGTTCAGCCATAATAGCCATCACTCCGCCGTCAGGGTGGTTCGGGTCAAGACATATCCACTCAAAACCTTTGAACATGAAGCGTTCGCCGGGGTGCAGGGTTGTGATGTTAGTCATTGTCGGATACCTCCGTTTTCCAGTATTTTCTTCTGCAATCGTCGCAATCAATTTTTGTGCTTTCACACACATTTTCGCAGTCTATATCAATATCGCATGGACTTATGCATAGAATACCATCAATATCGCGTTTTGCTTTCGGAAACATCTTCAAAAACTCGCTCTGGCGGGTCTTGACGGGGTGGTCTTTTGCCCATTGCTCAATCTCTCTTACAATTTTTTCTGCATCACGGCCATCCTTTGTTTTAGTTGTGCAATAGTCTACAATATTGCACGCACCGCAATAAGAACTCGAACAATATCTTGCGAACTGTTTATAAAATTCTACTGCATCCATAGTCTTACTCCTTATCAAGCCCGCGCTGCACATATTGGCCGTAGGAGATGCCCAGCGCGGCGGCTTCTCTTACGCATTGCTCGATGGATTTTACGGATTTGAGGGCGGGCAGCGCGGCCTTGCACTTTTGTTCTTTTTTGACGCCCTTTTTCTGCCGGTAGCGGGCATTGTCGTCCGCGCGGCGCTTGTGCGCAAGGCAGGTATCGCAGACGCGCTTTTGCGGGGTAACGTCCCGCATGATTTTGCCGCAGTGTTTGCAGAATTTCGTTACAAGTTTCATGGCGTTTCCTCCTGCGCGGTGGCGAACGGTCGGACGCCGTGGGATTGCAGGTAGTCTTTGACCCACAAATCGGCATCGGCGATGTTCTGCCGGTTGTCGAAATCGCGCTTATTGTCCGGGGTGTAGAGTTCATCGAGCTTTGGCAGGACGGCTTCTTTCAGCACGTTCTGCACACGGTCGATGGTGCGGGGCGAGAGATTGCATTGCAGCATGGCGACGCAGACCTCGTTATAGCAGCGCGCCGAGATGCGGTCTGACTGCTGGTCAAGCATCTGTTTTGCCACGTTGATAGCGGCGGTGCGCACATCGGAAGGAAGTGCGCGGCGGCGGGACATACATTTCATGGTTCGACTTCCTCCAACGTAATATTTACCAAATAAGTCCCCTTTAAAGCGGATATAATAGAAGCCAGCGTTTCGGATGAGAAAACGCCTTGAATCTGTTGAACGCTTTTTGGCTTTGCATGCGCTTTTTTGAAATCCAAAGTAAAGGGAGAGAGATTTTCAATATAATATTCTATTTTTTTTTGCGCCGAGTAACTCGGCGTTTTACCTTGATTTATCCAATTGTACAAAGCGCCATAGCTGACCCCAATTTGTGCAGCCATTTTAGAAGTGGACATGCCAATTGCCAACATTTCATCTTTAATGGATTCAATCAGGTCATCAGCATGGCTTTTTGCTTTTTGATTCCCTATCGAATCCGATGTTTTAACAGCAGTATCCGGCAGTTCTGGCTCGGCGGGCGGCGCGGATTTTGGCGGTTCTGGCGGCGTTTTCTCCGGCTTGGGCATGCCCAGCAGCCAGCCGATCGTGACGCCCATCTCAGACGCACCGGCGATGCGTTTTGCGTTGTAGGCGGTTAACGTTTTAGCCTGCCCGCGGCACAGCTGATTCAGGTATGAGGCGCTGATGCCGCAGCGCTGGGAGAACTGGGCGGCGTTCATCCCGCCCATTGCATACCGCACGCGGCCTGCAACGCTGGGCAGGTTCGGCAGGACAAGTGTCTTGCATACGCCATCTTTCAAGGGGTTCTCCGCTTCGGATGGCATACGCGGCGGGGAAATGGGTGTGCGGTGCGCTGCCTGAGCGCGCATTTTTTGAGACTGCTGGTAGTCATATACTTCGTCTGTCATGTTGCGATTTCCTCCAATGTGATTTGCTCCTGCGAAAAGTCGAGCATTTTTTCTTTGGCGAGGGCGTAAAAATTGCGGTCAACCTCAAAACCATAGCTGTTGCGCCCACATTCATAAGCGGCGCGGAGAGTGGAGCCAGAACCGGCGCAGGGGTCAATCACGACGTCACCGGGATCTGTGAAAATTTCGATCAGGCGTCGCAGTAGATTGACGGGCTTTTGGGTGGGATGAATTTTGGGGTATTCCTTGCCTGAATCGCGCCGCCACTCGAACCAGTTATAGACCATATGCCCGCCGCCGTTGAATTTGGGGAGCTTATCGCGGTAGAGCACAACGGCAAACTCGGTAGCGCCGACGATGCGCATATTGGCTTTGAGCACCTGCGCGGAGTAGTTCTTGACAAAAAACAGTGGGTAGGATTTCATGAATCCGTACTGCCTGCCCCATGCGGCGATTTCCTGCATCTGCTCAAACGCGCAGAAGACGATCATGGCGGGGGCTTTTCCGCGCTCCTTTGGCTCTTTTACAAGCAGCTTGGAACAGAAGTGCATGTACTCGGCGATTTTGAAACGGCCATCGGTGTTGAAAAAGTTCTTTTTGGCGAGCTTGCTTTCGCCGTTCTTGTTATTGCCGCCGTTGTACCAGACGGGATTACTGGCGTAGGCGTTTGCCCCGATGTTGTAGGGAATATCGGCAATCACAAGCTGGGCGTGCGGGATGCCATAGCACTTGTAGTTTTGAAAATTATCATGGTACAGTTCGCAGATGGGCATCTGCTTCATCCTCCAATTCTTCGATAAAAATTTCGGTGCGGGGGTTTGTTTTGTCGTACATTACTCGGCTGCCGTCGACGCTGGCAATGATGGTGTTGTTATCGTCTGCAAGGATTTTGGCGGCTACAAGTGTGTCGTGGCAGGCTTCAAGCAGATTCGTTAAATCCACGCGGCGGCGGGTTGGCATATAGAACACCGCAGCAACGCGATAGCGACCCGCCAGCGGGGTTTTCGGCTTTGGGGTAAGATACCACATAGCTGAGCGCTCGTACTTGAGATACGCCGCACTGGGCATCACTCGCGCGATTTTACCACGATGGCATACCGGGCATTTTGCGCCAATGTAGAAAATCTGCTGGCTGTTCTTCTTCGTGACTGGTGTAATCGGCACAATGTACTTGTAGATTTTTCCCATATTCGCCCCTTAGAACGGCAGGTCGCCCACATCCTCAATGGGTTCCAAATCAAGCACGCTGCCTGCCGAATAGCCAGAATTTGCGTTTTGCGTTGTGCGATGTGCGCTTTGCATACTCTGTGGGGCGGCCGCGGCGTTTTCTGGCGCGTTTTCTGCGCCGGGATATATACTTTCCTTGCTTGACCCAAAATGAGCGTTCTGAGCCACGATTTCAACGGCTGTGCGATTCTGACCGTTCTTGTCCTGATAGCTGCGCGACTGTAAACGGCCATCAATGGCAATCATCGAGCCTTTCTGGAAATACTTGCAGACAAATTCTGCGGTCTTGTCCCATGCAACGATGTTCAGCCAGTCGCACACGCTCTGTCCGTTGGCATCCTTGCGCCCTCTGTCGCAGGCGATAGTAAACGATGCCACACTCTTTCCCGTAGTGGTCTGCCGCATTTCAGGGTCGCGGGCAAGCCGACCCATCACGGCAACGATATTCAGCATATTTTCACCTCGTATTTAATCCCAGCCAGCATAGGCGCTGCGCCCTGCGGCTTCTGCTTTCTCGTACTTCTCGATTTGCCGTCGGCAGAAATCAGGGTCGCAAAACCCATCTTCCGCCCAGTCTGCGTACATTTTGGCATCCCACTTTGTCATCGGTGGGTGAATCTCATTGCACCACTTCCGAAGTTCGGCAGACGATGACGGCGGGAATGGATGCCCGGCGCGGACTTTCGCGTCCAGCGCAGCTTTTTGCAGCGAAAGCGGAATGTCCGAAAGGTCAGACTCCCAAACAGAAATCATTGCTTTTTTTTGCTGCGGTGTCTTTCCGTTGCCGAAGTTCGGCCACCTGGCAGCAATCAGCCCCATGATAGGGTGCAGCTCGCCGCCCGGCTGCATAGTTTCCATTGCGCCCATCGCTGGCGCAGCTGCGGTCATTGCCCCGTAAGCCAATCAAAATCCCTCCCATCTGCGCGGTGCTGCGGCGCTGCCTGCTGTGCATCGCGTATCGGATAGAACGCTTGCCAGCCCTTACGCACGACCTCGCGCATGTAGTCCTGCAAGCTCATGCTGCTTTGTGCTGCCATGCCAGCCAGCTTGTCAAGATTCTGTCCGATAGCGCCCTTGGTTTCAGGCGCACGCTGTTTCTTGCGGTTGTCGAGCCACTCAAAGAGCAGCTCTCGCAGCTCTGCATCCTGCGTGTACTCCTCGATAGCTTTCTTTGCGGAGTATGCAGGCGCGCGCTTGCGCGTAGCCACGCTTTCAGCGTGGCATATATCTTGAGTATCGTTAGATACGAAAGATATATTTTGTTTTTTGTTTTTTGTTTTTTGTTTACCTGCATTTGCTGGCAATTGCAAGCAATTGCTATCAATTGCTTCTTCATCTGGCAATTGCTTGCGTTTCTTTCCGTTCTCGCTTAGCTTGGCACATTTTTCGCTGTACCGTTCTTTTGCTGCATCTATATCTTCCGTGATGAAGTCAAATGCGGTTTCCTCACGTCCATTGAGTTGCGTCTTTTCTCCCGTCTCGTTATATACCATAAGAGCACGGAACAGCCGACCTAGCTCGCTATCTGATAGGTTGCGCGTTTTCTTTCTGTAGGAATTAAAGCAGCAGAAATACTCTAGTGCCATATTCAATTTTCCTTTTCTTGATGGCAGTGCATATAAACGTATTCTGAATTTGCTGCCATGTTTGAGTAAAGCCAATCGTCGGCTTTCTCTTTACTTAGATGCTCACGCATCACACGCTTTTCATACACAAACTCGCCGTTGATTTTCTTCTCGGCGATGCGGTCTTGAATGTCCGCTTCTTCGTAGTTGGCTTCCACAAGATAGAGGTTGTAACCTTTTGCCTTGATGCCGTTCAGGTTGTTTGTGTCTGTGGCGTAAAATAGGCGCTCCATAGGGTGCTGCTGTAGATCAATATGCCAGCAGCAATTTTGCACATCGTGCTTTGTCTCCTGCGCCTTTATGCGGCATAACCCTTTGTAGGTGTACCAGTGGTCTGTGCGTATAGCATCAATCTGGTTCGCCTTTACGCCCGCATCTACGAGAGGGGAACACAACCACGCGCAACACGCAAAACGCAATGTTGGCCGCTCTCTGGCAAGCCTGCGCAGCGTGGCGGGGTTGAAGTGGTCGCCGTGGATATGTGTGAGCAATACGAGCTTTAAGCTCCTGTAATCGTCTGTCAGCCGGGAAAACGGAACGCCGCAATCAATCAGTATTGAATTTTGAATGAGTACGGCGTTCCCTTGGCTCCCGGTTGAAATTATCTTGTAGTCCATCTTACAGGCTGCTCAAGTCGATTTGCTTCGGCTCTGCGGCTGTGGTCTGGGCATCAACGGCCTGTTCGGCCTGCGGCTGTTCAATCTGTGGTGCAGGTTGTGCAGCCGCTTCAAGGCGAACGTCCTTTGCGGATGCAACGCGCTCTGCAATCAACTGCCCGTCGTTGTCGTGTGTGATGGTATCATCGTGTTCAAGCGCCGTCTGCATATCTACGCTCATAACGCCCCAACGGGAGATAAGCTGCCGCAGCATGGTCTTTTTTGCCATGTCATCAAAGTTCTTATACCAGAACGAGCTATATTTCCACATATCGCCCTGCGGGACATTGCCTGCAATCAAGTTTTCGTATCCCTTGCGGCTGAAAGCGGGGCTGTAAGTGTCTGCATGGGTCATCATCTTTTCTTTGCTCCAATACAGCACCTTGCGGAATCCGTTCAAATACTCGAAGTATGCCATGTAGCCGATGGTCGGCAGGGCATCGCGCACATCGTCGTCCTCGATGAACTTAAACCGGGCTTTTCCCGTTTCGGGGTCTTTGCCCATGTACTCGCCCTGCTTGATAACCATTACATCAAGGTCTTTATACTGCCCACTGCGCAAGGCCAACTGGATATAGCCCTTGTAGCCAAGCACAAACTGCGCCGTTGTGGTCTGCTGGCGCTTGTTTTTGAACGGTACAAGGTAATACTGCCCAAGCTGCGGGGAAGGGGAAAGCTTTAAGCTCTCGCCCAGCAGTGCACCGGCCAGAATCGTACCGGCATCGCATTCCTGTAAAGCAGGGTTTACTGCGACGGCGCTTGTGATGCTGGCGGTGAAACTGCGGGCGCGGTCGGGGTCGCGCAGCGTATTGTTGATTAGGTTTTGGTAGCTCTGTGTCGTGATTGCAACGGAAAATTTCGGCTTTTGTGCCAGCTGGTTAGATGTCGTCATAGCTCATACCCTCCTGCGCAATAAACTGTTTCAGCTTCTTCAGTTGTTCGATGGTGCCGCGAACGGCGAACTTGACTTCGTAAACGTCCTGCGCGGCAGCGGGCGTTTCTGTAAGCGGTTCTTCATCGGGGACGGGAACTTCTTCAACAGGCGGCTGCACTGCGTCGGGATGCGTTTCCTGCGCTTCTGCAATGGCCTGCTGTACTTTTTCTTCTGCGGCCTGCTGCTGTTCAAGCGCTGCGCGGCGTTCAGCTTCTTGCTGCTTTTGCAGTTCGATTTGCTCATGCCGGGCGCGAACCGTACTCAACGCAAGCGCAACATTCAGCGATTTCTTGTACTCAACCAGCAGTTCAGCGGCATCCTCATGGCGGGAAAGCTCCTGCACCTCTTCGGCGATTTTAAGTACCGTCGAGGTCAGCGCGGTCTTCACGCCGTTTACGCTGGTCGAAAGCCCGATTTTCAAATTCATCTGCTCAAACCGCAGCCAGGGCAGATTGTTCGCCTTGCAAAGCTCGTCGAAGTAACTTTGAATTTCCTTTACCTTGTCGGCTTTCAAACCAGATTCGACCTCGTCAACACGGCGCTTCAGCTCGGCATCGGCCTTTTTGTACGGGTCTGCAATGCACTGCTTGTAAACTTCCTCGAAGCGGTTGTACGGCTCCATGATAGCTTCTTTTACCTTTTTCCGCTGTTCTTCCATCACGGCGAACTCCTTGCCAAGCTCGGTACGGATTTTTTTAACATCGCAGCGCGTCTCTTCGGTGCATACAAGCTGCATCGCATTGTTGGTGCGGGCTTCTACATCGGCTTTCACGAGCTGTAGATGTTCCTCGATAACAGGCAGCTGCTTTAGCGTAATTACCTGCATTTTGTTTTCCATTGTCAAACCTCCATATTTTTGATGGTCTCCATGCTCTGGCACAGGCCAGCTTCAGCAGAAAACGTCAAGTCTCGTATCTGCTGATACTTGATAAAATCAGGCGTTGAGCGGTCATGCACGATGCGCTGCATCGCCTGAAAGTGCTTTTGATACTTATCGGGGGCGTTTTCCTCGAATGTGCTTCTCATGGTCTCACAAGTCATCTTTTACCCCTCTGCTGCGACCGCGACCGGGATTCCGAGCGCGGTCAAAACTGTTTTAACGTCTAAGTCATCGTAGCGGTAAATTGCACCGCCCAGATCTACAATCTCGTCTCCATTATAATAAGGTACGCCATCCGCATCCGTTCCGACCGGGCTGTCATCATATGGCGGGTATGGGTTGTCTCTGGTGTAGTAGCTCATCCCTGCACCACCTTAAACCATAGCCCGCACAGAAGATTCAGCGCCAGCAGGGCGGCGAGGGCGGCGGGGATGTTGAGATTGCCAAGCGCGGCCAGCAGCAGCACCAAATCTGCCGTGATTGCCAGCTTGACGGCGGCGCGTGTAAGTGATAGAATACAGGTAGAGCTTTTTGCGATGCTCATTTTTTCTTTGCCGCTGCGGTATGCCAGTACCGGGGCGGCTTCTTTTTTTGCAGTCATTTCAAACACTCCTTTGAATTAAGATACTTCTTAACTCTGAAAGAACGCCGTCGATGCGTTCCTCATTCGTTGGTGGCCGCTTTACGCGGATTCGGGTTCCTGCCGGGTAATACTCGGCAAATTCATCAAGTGTGATGTTAAGAACTTCGCATACTCTGCGAACTTCCGTCCATTGCCAATCCTGCCGTCCGTTTACACGGTGCGAAAACACGCCGGGGTTTATTCTGGCGGCTTCTGCAAGGCGCTTCTGGTTCCAGCCCTTGGATTTGATGTAGTCGTTAAATGTTGGGTACATCTTGATACCTCACTCGCAGTAGCCTACAATGTCGGTCAGCTGCTTGTTGAAGATGGAACACAGTTTCAAAAGGTTATCGGCACTCGGCTTCGTCTTTCCGTTCTCCCACAGGGTTACGGACAGGGGAGTGATGCCGACCATCTTTGCAAGCTGCGTCTGGGTAAGCCCGGCCTTGCGGCGTTCAAACTCAATTTTGGTCATCTGGGACATTCTGTGACGTTCTCCTTTCTTGTATAACTAGCTTACATATACATTATACTATATTCTCGTATAGTTGTAAATACATTACTAGAAATTTATCTAGAATATTTTGCTAAAAATATCCTCTCATTGCGAGGGGCTCTTAAACCTTATTTGCTCTGCGGCAGATTTCATCCAGAATCTTGATGCCGTTATCTATGGTAGTTGGGAGCATCCATTCAAAATTGATTATTGCCATGTGCTTCTTCTGGTCGAACGTTGCTGTCGGGTCATACTTTCTTATGCAGCGGCCATCTGGGGTGGTGACATACACGTCTGCAATCCAGTAGGAATCCAGCACCGTGTCTGTCAGGCCGTGCCGATACCAGTAGTTAGGCAGGCTGTTTTTGCTCCTGTTGTCTGGGTAGCAGGCTGTCATGTCCACGCAGACGGTCTCGCCGCGCGGCGTAAGGCCGTTGAACGTGTAGCGGATGCGGGTGCCGCCCATCTTTTCAACCTCGCAATCTTCCAACGAAATCATATCATTTGCTCCTTTCCGTTCTGTGGTTCCATAGGTCGGCAACGTCGATGCGCTGCATTGTCCACCCTGGGTCGATTGTGGCTGTGCAGCCGTTGCAGCATACCCGCCAGCGGTCGCCGATATCGGTCTCATACTGTTCATAGCGGATACGGTCCTCACCGCAGAATGGGCAGGGCAGCAACGCGAAATCGCTGTCTTGCGCTGGCATGTAAATTTTTTTGATTCTCTCCATGCTGTCCTCTCCTTAATAATCCATAATGTAAATCGGGCTGTGGGCATCAGCAGAAACTGCCGTAATGGTTCCCGTTCTGCCGCACTCCTTCATCCAGCGCTTGCCGTGCCATATTGCTTGGCTCTCTGTCTTGTAGGCTTCGCCGCCGTGAACGCCGAGGTTGTAACCTTGATTTTTTGCAACGTCCGCTGCATCAGGCTCAAAATTCCAATCGTACATTGTTATTTGCTCCTTTCGTTGATGTGAACAAGTCCGTAGTAGTAGTATCGCAGACCTTCCCGAACAAAAGCCATATACAAAAGCCCCTGCGTGTCGCTGCTGGTTGGTTCGCCCATTAAAAAGCCCTTATGCCCATCATGGAGCATCCCGCGCGGTAGCTTGTACGGTGGCATGCAATTCATCATATCATTGTACAAGTCGGCAGTAATAGGTTGACCGGGGTAGGCTTTAAACGTACCATCGCGCTCCCAATCTTCATGAGTGTACATACCTTCGGTAAAGCGGTCGGCTACAAGGTTACAATATCGGTCATACACCTGGCGGGCGATTTCCGGGTCATGGGTGCGGCAACTCTCTATCTCCGTGCCATCGGGATACATGGCCATTACCTCAATATAGCCGCATTCGGTGGTAAGGTCTGCCGCATCAATTACAATGCGGCGCCCCTGCCAGATGGGTTCAGAGTGGTGTAATGTTTTCATGGTGTGCTTTCCTTTCTTATGCGTGCCAACGCTCGTAAGGTACGAGGTTGAAGGCTTCGTCGTAGTAGCTCACATCTACCGAAATCCCCTCGCCGTACTTGTCGTACATTCGGTTGCAGTAGGTGCTTACGCTCTTTTCGCTCTTGCGGATAACAGGCTTGAGCATATCGCCTGTGTCATCAAAAATCACGGTGCATACATAATCTCGATTCATTTTGTTTTCCTCCTTGTACTTTGGGTGAGTGTGTGGTATACTTTGTTTAAGAAACTATATATTTGTTGGTTGCAAGTATAGTATACTATACTTAACGCTAGTTGTAAAGGCCTTTTTGCAAATTTTTAGAAAATAATATAGTTTTTTTAAATTTTGGGAGGTTCAACTATGGGAAACATACGGAACATAAAGACGCTAGCGAAAGAAAAAGGCGTCAGTTTGGCGTACTTATGCAAAGCGATTAACAAAAGTCATGGTTACCTCACGGAATTTGCATCAAGGGATGCAGACGTTCCAGAACAGTTTTTGCCGATTTTGGCAGAGGCTTTGCATGTATCGGTGGAAGACCTATCTGGCGAAGAAAAGGTTACTAATCAGGAGCTTACTGCCGGGCAAATAGTGTGCAAGCAAATAAATCTAGTCCTTGCTAGGAAAGGAATCAAAAAAAGCGACTTCTATAATGCGGTTGGCATAACAGCAGGTGCGTTCAGTAGTTGGAACCTCGGGAGAGCGAATCCGTCAAGAGAAAATCTTTCGCGGATAGCCGACTTTCTAGGCGTACCAGTGTCAGCCCTTATCGAGCAAAAAGAAAAGCCCACCGCACAAGGCGATGGGCTAATATCGGATTTGCCGCAAGATGTACAAGACCTCATTTCTCTTTGCCAAGAGAACCCGCAGTTTGCAAGCGCTTTAATAAATCTTGCGCAGCAGATACAAAATCGGTCATCTGGTCAGGCGTAAAGGTTGAAACGATTTCAATAAGTTTTTCCGTGTCCGTCATTGCTGATTCCTCCCAAAAAATGTAAAGGTGGTTTTATTATGTCTAAAAAGCAAATCGTACGATGGGTAATCGCTGTTTTGTGCATTTTGTTTGTTCCTGTATGCGGCAGCCCTGTTTCTGTTGTTTTACTTCTTGGCGCGGCAATCACCGTTGCGCCCATTGATGCAATACAACAACATTTGAAAAAGCCTTTAAACATTATTATCCCTGCCGTTTTCTTTGTTGCCGCTGTGATGGCCGCACCCAATACAGCCAGCCAAAAGGTCGAAGAGCCTGCACCTACAGCAGCGCCAGAAGCAACCGCTACCCCGGAGCCTACGCCGGAAATCACCGCAACGCCAGAGCCTACCGAAGAACCATTACAGGAAACCAGCGATGGCACCGATAACAGCGACATGAAGTTTTTTGCCGCAATTGTTGAGTATGCTGCGTCTCAGTCTTACGCAGAGGATAAATACAAAGTCGATTATGACGATAGCGGTATAACCCTTTCCGTGTGGGGCGACAACCTTGCAATGGGGGCAGCGCTTGCGTCTTCTGGTGATGAAAACGCAAAGCAAGAATGGGAATCCAGTGTTGTTGACCCCTTTGTTGAATTAAACAAACAGCTTGTAGAGCAGGCAAAACAAAATGGGTTAGACGATGCCGTTATTATGACCAACGTTCTAAACGATGCAAATTTGGATAACACATTACTTAGTGTTCTTAACGGAACAGTTATCTACGATTGCGTCAACGATTCCTAAACCGCTGATTGTATTTTACACAACTCACAGTTGTATTTCAACAGTTTCACAAAAATACTCATTTGTCAAGTCTTTACTGTCCTATACATCGGATTTCCAGCACTTGACAACCGTTTTTTTGGTCGTTTCCGTCCGTGATGGGACGGCGGCTTATTTACCAGCTTTTCCATTTGTCTGCCCCCCTTTGACCAAAATTGTACTGCATCCACAATATGCTTTTTGTCAAAGGCTGTAAATGACCAATATCGACATCCATGCCGGATATGATAGATTCAGCAATCGCAGGTGAAATCTATGGACGTATCTTATATAAAAATGTTGATGGAACGTCAAAATATGACGCAAGCAAAGCTGTCAGAATTAACAGACATTCCAGCAACCACTTTGTCTAAGATTCTCAACGGCTCTACCGACAGCCCCGCTTTTTCCAATATCGCAGCCATCGTAAAGGTGCTGGGCGGAAGCCTTGATGTTATGGTCGGCATCGTGTCAGACCCGGATGCAGCGCCCGTGCAGCAAACAGAGCGTCAGCTATACCAACAGCTGCTTGCAGACAAGGAACGCCAGCTGCGCAGCGTAAACGGCATTCTGGAACAGAAACAAGGATGGCTGCGCAAGATGTGGCTTGCATTAGTGATTATGATTGTTATAATCGGCACAATACTGATTATTGATATTTGTATTGGTTCTGTTGGTTTTATTCGCTACTAAACAAAAAAGCCCCTGCCGGTGTTCGTACCACCGACAAGGGCAAAGAGCCGTCAACATAAAAAGTTGACGGCATTATTATATCACACACACAAAGGAGCCGCAATATGAAAAGAACAAATACCGCCAAATGGATTGAATCTGCCCAACGCTGGCAGATAAACGTGCAGAAAGACGGCGTGCGAAAGACGTTCACCAGCGCAAAGCCTGGCCGCACCGGCCAACGGGAAGCCAACGCCAAGGCTGACGCATGGCTTGAAAAAGGCATCCAGAACCGCAAGCAGACTGTTTCCGAAGCATATGTCCAATACATGGCCCGCCAAATGAAGATTTCGTCCGAGGGAAACTGGAAGCCCTTGCAGGGGCGCTATAATAGGTGGATTGCTCCGCGCATCGGAGATACTCGCTTGACTTCCCTTACAGAGCAGGCAGTGCAGGACATACTAGACGATGCTTTTGCAGCAGGCCGCAGCAAGAAGACCATCAAGAACATTGCTGGCGACCTGCGCAGCTTTTTCAAGTTCTGCCGCCGCTCCGGCTGGACAACGTTTGACCCGGAGGAACTGCACGTTCCAGAGGGTGCGCGTTTCAAAGAGCGAACCATTTTGCAGCCAACCGACATTATAACGCTTTTGAACGTAGATACCACCCTAAGCAGGGGACATAGGGTATTTGACAAGTATATACATTATTATAGATTGGCCGTTTTCACAGGGATGCGCCCTGGTGAGCTTCTTGGCCTTGAGTGGGGAGACATTGAGGGCGGCGTAGCTCGTCTAAAGCGCTCCGTGAACATATACGGGAAAGAATCAAGGGGCAAGAATGAAAACGCCCCTCGCGCAGTTATCCTTTCGGCTCGTTCGCTGGAAGAACTAAACGCGCAAAAAGAGTTGACAGGAATGTGTCAGCGCGTCTTTCCGCAGGTAGAAGAACGGAACATTCGCCGCGCTTGGCAAAGATACTGCGCCGCAAACGGTATTACATGCTGCACTCTGTACGAGTTGCGCCATACGTTTGTAAGCATTGCCGCCAATCTGCCTACAGGTCAGCTAAAACAGGTGATAGGGCACAGCCAGAATATGGACACATACGGCGTGTACGCGCACGCCATAAACGGACAGGATAAAGTAATAGCCGAGAACATAGAGGGCATCTTTGATGCAGCCATAGCAGCGGGAAAAAGTACACAGTGAAAGTACACGCTTTTTATTCTCGGGCTGTATTTGGTATGGGGTCGATAATACCAACGGTACACACTTTTTACGATAAGTAATGAATATAATACCGTGCTTATTTGAATAACCGGGGTTCGAGTCCCCCATCCTCCACCAATAAAAGCAGCGTAGATTCGTTGAAATCTACGCTGCTTTCTTTATGCAGTACACACTTTAGTACACACTTGCCTATTTTTTACGCAGATTGTGCAGCAGTTCTGCATACAATTCCGGCCGCGCTTCTTTCAGCGCATCCATAAACTCATCCAGCACACGCCACACTCGCCCGGCATCAGCCTTGTTTACAATCTCCAAAAATTCACTCATTCTGTAAACGCTCCAATTTCCGCATTACGCCATTATAAACTTTAGGGTTTGCCACATACAAGGCCGACATAAGCTCATCCAGCACGTTCAGCGCCGCTGTGGTGTCTACGTTTGATACAGCCCGCAAAAAGTCACTGCCGCCAACAGCAGCCCGTGCAGACGGCTCCGCAGCTTCGTAGTAGCGTACAGGCTCTTGCCGTTCTGCTTTTTGTGGGGCAGGGGATACATCTGCAAGCTGCTGATTTTTCACAACATACAGCGCCGCCAAATTTTTGACTCTGGTCATGGTAAGTTCGCTGTTTTCGATTTCGGCTATAGCGCCGTCAATCTCTCGCACGTCAACCATAGCCCTTACACCTCACTTTAACCGTTCCGCATCGTGTCAATGCACCGCTGGATAACATCCCGGTCTTTGCTGTCAGCCCCGCGCATAATATCTTCCATGCGGGAAATCAGCGAATCGCGCCCATCGTCCATGCTGTAGTGCCCACGCACATAATGCGAACCGCGCCGCGCATAGCTGCTGCCGCGTCCGTAATTGCCGCGCATGTTGGCGCTCCAATCACCATCCCGGCTGTAATCTTCATCGCGGCTGTAGCCGTCATCTTCCAGCATGACAATTTTGTCGATGTTTTTGATGGTGTCAGTCAGCTTGTGAACAGTTTCCAAATCACCGGCAGACATTTCGCCCTTCTTGCCGATTTCGTCCAGCTCTGCGCACAGCATGTCTTTCAAGTCATACAAAACCCTTTTACTCATGGTTTACTCCTTTCAGCTCACGCGCTCAACCACAAAGTTCGCGTTCGCGAACAAAATGGCTTGTGTGCTCGTGTTTTCAGCGGCAACTGTCAGGCAGCAGCCGCGCGGAACTTCCACAAAAGCCGTGACGTAAATATTAAAATAGTTCTCTACCGCTGCCGGGGTCACGATTGCAGTCGCACTGTTCAGCGGTTCTCCGTTGATGGCAAGCGCCGCAGTAATAGCTTCCACTGTGCCGCCGGTAGGGATAGCAACGTTTACACCAAAGCCCACTTTGAAACGGGCTTTGCACTGGTTCGTCATCCCGCGCAACGTTACAATACCAGCGCCCTCACGATGGACGATGCAGGGCTTGCCAGCAACGGCAGTTTCGGTCAGCGGCACATTCTGGCCCGCTGCGACGGTAACGGTGTTGGCGTTGGTAAACTCAGCCATTGCTTTCTCCTTTCTTTTCGGGCTCCGGGAACTTGTAACCAAAATTTGCTGCAAGCCGCTCAAAAGCGCTCATTTGCTCCATGTTGTGCACATTTTTTGCGATTTCGGAGTACAGCAGCAAGTTTTTCATAGACAAATCTTTTAGGTCGATTTTGTCCAAATACTCGCAGATTTTGTTTTTGATGTCTTTAGAATCTACCATAAAAATTCTCCTTCATAATAAGAACGGCGGGACTATTGCCCCGCCGCCTTTTTGCAAAATCAGCTCAGGGCTGAACAGTTGCATTTTTTTTGCAACAGTTGCCGTATTCGGTTTTAGCAGGCGCAGCCATTGCAGCCGTTATAAGTGCCAGCTGCCCAAGGATTACAAGACTGGTAGGCGGGCACCGGCACCGGGCGCAGCTGGTTCAGCAGGTAGCTGTTCTGCGCAGCCTGGCTTGCGGCAAGCTGTGCAGCGAAAAGCTGCTGACCCTGTTCAGCAATCTTAGCGTCCTTTGCTTCAATACGCTGTGCAGTAAGCGCATCAAGCACTGCACGCGCGTTGGCGTTCTGGTTCTCGATAATGTCCCGCGTGCCGTTCTGAATGGTCTGGCGCGTGTCACAAGCCTGCGTAGCAAGGTTGTAATTTACACCCTGGATTGCTTCGCGGGTTTCGCAGCAGCAATTTGCCTGCTGCATCTGCATCGCGTTCAGCTGCTGCATAAATGCCGCCTGCTGATTGGCTCGGCTGATTTCTGCGCTCATAAAGCCCTGCTGCATGGCGTTCTGCACGCCGTTAACAAGCTGCGCCTGTGCATAGAAACCATCGCAAAGACCGTTGTTTACGCTGTCAATCTTGCGCTCAATGTTGGCAAAGTCGCTGGTGAGGATGTAGCCATCGACAGCGCCAGCGCCATTGCCGTTGTTTCCGCCCCAACCATTGCGGCCCCAGCCAAACAGGAACAGGACGATAATCCAAATCCAATCCTGCCCCCACATGCCCATGCCGCCGTTGTAATTATTGGCGGGCTGTACCGGCATTGTCATAACAGTGCCGTCCGAAGATAAGCTCATATTGTTACTCCCTTCAAATAAATTTTATTGTCTAACCGTGCGCACGGATTAAACCTGTCCCATAAACGACCTAAACTGCTGTGCCATCGCTTGCAGCTGGTTCAGCTGCGCTTGGCTCATCTGCCCGGATTGCAGCAGCTTTTCTACTTCTTTTTTGGGGTCGCCTTGAAAATTTGCCCGGAACTGCTGAAACTGCTGCATCATCTGCTGAAATTGTCCCATCGGCCCGGGCAGGCTGTTACCGCCTAAAGCATTAAACAGTGGATTTGGCATTCTCGCTCTCCTTTTTCTTTGTCAGCGGTTTATCTGCCGCCAGCGCGTCAAAGCGGGCGCTCAACGCGTTAAACTCTTCACGGGTAACAAACTCTTCGGCTTGCACTTGCGCGGCCTGTGTGGGCTGTTTCTGCGCTGCTGTGCGTTCCGTATAATCGAAGATGCGCAACGGTTGCGGCATCCCGCTTGCGTCCACTGTTTTGATATAAAACGAGCTTTTCTCGCTGTCCATCAAAAGCACGCTGTTTCCAGGCGCACAAAGGTAACTCTTCGCCGCTTCTTCTCCTTGCACCCAAATAATAGGCGCAGTCTGCTGTGCCGTCTGTTGCTGCTGCGGATACGCTGCCTGTCGAAGCTGTGCAAGCTGGTCAGGCATTGCAGTGGGCTGCCCCATCGGGTAATATCCCGGTGCAAATCCGGGCTGATACGGTACGCCAAACGCCATAGTCAATCATCCTTTCTGCCAGTAATACAGAGGCACTTCATCGCCGCTGTCCCATGTATCCAGCCAGTCCCCATTTTGCACGCACACAACATGCGTAGCCATTGCCAAAATATACGTGCCCTCCGGGTGGTCTTTTGCAAACTGCGCTACTGTGTAGCAATCCGGGCAGCTGTTCGGAATTGCCGAACGGTTCCACCCACACCGCCGCAGATAGCGGCCCCAAACATAGTTTGCAGACGGCATGTCATGCAGTTCAAATCCAGCCAACGCAAGTGCCGCATATACAGCCGCCCACTCTTGATGCGTGGCAGCTGCAATGGCTCTGACGGTACAATCGCCAACGCGCTTTTGTTCCGGGTTTAGGTTGATTTGCCTGTATGCCATCTGCACCGCTCCTTTTTCCTTAATTGTACAAAAAAAGACGGCACAACGTAGGCCAGTAAAGTGCCAACGTTGTGCCGTCTTTGGGACAAAATAAAAAAAGGCGCAGCCGCATAAAGCAGCCACGCCTTTTGAATCAGCCTATTTTGTTTTTGATGCTGTGTACGCGCCGTTTTACCGTGCGCTCACTGCAATTCAGTTCTGCCGCAATATCCGCATTGCGCCAGCCGCGCCGCCGAAGCTGCAAAACGTCCGTTTCTTCATCGGTCAGCAAATCGCCGACAAAATCAAACTTTGGCATGATTACTCATCCTTTTTGTTCTGCTTGCTTTCGGTCTGCGTGCCAAAATAAAAGGCCACGACCATTGTTACAATGGTCATGACCGTGTCAGGCTGCAATTTGCTTTGCAGCGCCAGCACCGCAAAAACCGCAACGACAACCAGCGTCACAATGGTCTTTACCTTAATCAGCGCTGCCAGATTCTTGATAAAATCGCCCATAGATATGCACCCTCTTTCAGCCAATCAAATGCTTCTGCAAGTCTTTCTTTGCCTTCTGCATCTGGTCAATGTTGTTTCCGTCAAGGTTGTGGTCAAGCAGGGCAAGCA
>ERZ1024349.10-NODE-10-length-38984-cov-16.424131_pt1 | contig 38984 bp, 52 predicted proteins | sample MGYA00520789_ERZ1024349 | MGnify/ENA primary metagenome ERZ1024349 (study PRJEB33242, sample SAMEA3444257) | Homo sapiens | biome: Host associated; feature: Gastrointestinal tract; material: Stool | place: Uganda | collected 2011-01-01 ...
TTTCTCTCCATTTCTTTGACTGGATGGTCTGATAATGGACTTCTGGCTTCTTGAGGTTTCTAGAAGCGACGTACCTCACTTTCTGCTTTCCTTCCCTTACGGTGATGTTGGACTCTTTCGTGAAGTAGGCGGAAAGTTTCTTGGCGTCCCTTTCTTCTCCTTGGTATTCGATGATGTCATAGGCGCTTAGTTTTGAGTGCCCCCATGCATTTCTAAGTTCCTGCTGTTCCAGGACTTTGTTCACAAGGATGTGATGATGAATTCTTTTCCCCTTATATTCCGTGGTGTAGATATAGCGAAGTTCCTGTCCGGCTTTCTGATAGCGTCTCCGGAGTCTCTTGATGTAGTTCGTGAGATGGCGGATGGCCTCATCGTAGTCTTTGGGCTCTTCGGCATAGGTCAGAGTGATGTACTGGTCTCCCTGCTTGAAGTTGGTGAGAAGAATTTCTTCCAGATGCCTCACTGCTCTTCTCGCATTGACCTTAGCCACGGCTTCCGGGGTCTTGTTGAAATTTTTGATACGTGTCTTTTTGCCTCCCAGGCGGCAGGTGAAATACTTCTCTTCCACCCTTCCTCCCGGGTAGGTGAAAATACGTTTTCGATATGGCATCGGTCCTCCAAATAATAGCCTTAACAAGGGGGCAAAGGGGACGGAAAATCCCCTTTGTTCCTTGCTTTTCTGGACTTTTTATGAAGGGCGTGATATACTCTCATATAGAAAAACGTGAATTTATCTTTTCACCCTTCGCCGCCTGTTCCCGCAGGCGGCTTTTTCGTGTACAAACATTTCCCGTTGCTGGCTGCTGTCATTGGTACGTGGTATTCACACGTTTCACAATGTTCTTCACAGACGGCCGCTTTTTTCTTCGGGGCAATGACAGGCGTGCTTCATACCCCTATGACATACGGGGCAGATGGTGTTGTCTTCTCTTAGTATTTGAAGCCTGGTCTTTTCTCTGGCAAGCAGTTCATCCGGATCTTCTTGATACGGGTAGTTTCTGCAGTCTGGTATAGGGCTGTCAAACTTGCTTCTCTTTCTTCGTGCCATGCCTTCACTTCCTTGCTCGCCAGATACTTCTGGGCGATTTTCTGCCATTCTTTATCCACACTCCCGAATCCGTTGTGGAATATGTAGAAGTGGGTCTTCGGGTCTAAGGTGATGAGGTTCTCTGCGATGTCTTCTCCGCCGGAAGCTACCGGAATGACGTGGTGGACGTGGGTTCTCCCCATCGGACACGGGACTCCCAGCATTCTTTCATAGACATCCCAGAGGTCTCTATCCCGGAGGCGGACGATCTCAAAGAGCTTGTACCTATTATTTCTCGACAGACGGATCATCTTCTGCCTCCGGCTTTCCTCTTTTAGAGGTTCTTCTTATCTTGAGCGGATTATCTTCTGCTTCCTCCGGGATGCCATGGTTCTCGCAGTCCGCCTTGCCGGCTTCCTCTTTGATTTCGTCGATAAGATGCTGCGTCAGTGCTCTCAGAAGGAGGGTCTTCCTTGTGTACGGGTTCTTTCCCTGTTCTCCATAGGCTTTGATCACCTGATGGGCACACACCACCAGACTTTCTTCGTTGTTGATTCCGATGCGCATTTCTCCGTTACCATCTTTTGTAATGAGCAGGATGCAGTCGTCACATTCGGTTTCCTTTTTGATTTCCTTGATCTTTCTGTCGGTGTATTCTTTGATTTCTTTCTCAGTCGTTTCTACCCCTCATCTTTCTGCGAAGTTCATTCCCCGGTCCTTTGTCCAGGGCTTCGTGAATCATCTGGTCTAATGTTTTTCTGCTGTATCTTTCGCGGCAGTCCATGTGTGTCGGCACAAGGCGGCCGCCCATCTTTTCCATCATTTCTTTCCCTCGCGGGATGGGTTTTCCGCAGCGGGCGCAGTAGTAGATCATCAGAGCGCCCCCGCCTCGGTAAGAGCAATCAGATCCTTCAGCAAGGATACACGGCTCAGGTGCCACTCGGCAGCCGAATTGCATCCTGTCTTCATGTAATCGTTCGCTCTGTCAACTTCCCGCCTTTTCATCTCCTTGAATTTCTCTACAAGCTCTGCTTTCGTGTATGTGTCTTGCATGTTCTTTCCTCCTTCCCATAAACACCGGTGATGCCGGTAGTCCTTTCGATTTCTTTCAGGCTCTCTTTCAGGGCGCTGATGTAGCCTGCATGCCAGAAGTAGTCTTTGACTCTTCCTTCATGGTCTGCATTGTCCGCTCTGGCCTGTTCTTCATAAAGCTGTCTTTTGATGTGCTTCATGAATTCGATAATGATCCCCTCGTCAATCATGTTCCTTCTCCAGCATCCGGGCGATATGCTCCGCTGCCATGGCAGTGGACAGCCCGGTTTCTTTACAATATTCCTTGATGAGTGCAGCAGCTGCCATGATGGTCCACTTGGGGTCTTTATCTGACTGGTCAATGGACACGTGGCACAGCTGCTCTCCGATCATCCAGAGCTTAACCCAGCAGCCTCTCACTGGCTTTCACCTCGATTTCGATGGTCGGCACGATGCCGTAGTTTGGATCCTTCGTATCGGTATCATTTCCATAAAGACCGCTGACGATCAGCCCTTCGCCTTCTTCGCTAAGTTCCAGATTCCCTTTGAATCCTTCATAGTATTCGTTCCCCTCTGTATCGAAGATGTAGATCCACTGGTCTTCCATCCGAATGAGTGCCAGGATATCGTTCAGCGTTGTCATTGTGCCACCGCCATAAGGAGGGTGAACGCAAGGACGCCAAGGGCTGCCGTCCCGTAGACTACGAACTCATGGAATACCGTTTTCCAGAAAGCATTCGCTGCCGTTTGCTTTTCTGCAGCGATGTTTTCCTGTTCCCGATCGCGTGCATCCATCATCTGATGGACGACTTCTACTGCCTCTGCACTGGTCATAATTTCCTCCTAACCTTTCCATACCGCAAGCCCTGCCGCGAATGCCAGGATCATGATGATGGCAAGCTCGGCCAACATGCACTTCGCCATTCTCCTCATGGCTGCTCTCTGCTCTTTCATCTTCTCTTCGAGATCTCGGTACTGGCGGCGGAGCATGTCTGCTTCCAGGGCGAGCTCTCCTAATGTCTTTGCTTCTTCGTCAGTCAAAATGGTTCTCTCTCCTCTACATGGAGATCGATGTTCTCGATCTTCAGATTGTGCCGCAGGTATGTCCGGCACCCAGCCAGCACATTGACGGCTTCCTCATAGGTGAGGTCACTGTCTACTAAAACGTTCAGTACTTCCTCGATGGCTGTATTTCTTTTCTTCCTCCAGGCTTCGAAGGACTTTTCGAACTTCTCCGCTACCTCGTTCATCTGCTTTTCCAATTCTTTCTTATCCATGGCTTCTCCTTTCTTGCTATACTGTTATCAGGAGGTGTTACTTATGATTGAATCTAAAGATGTAATTGATGTTCTTATCGAATTCCAGAAGCGCGAAGGTGTTATCTCCAGAGACAGCTTGTCTTCCATTATGTCTAAAGGCATGCGGGATTATTTGGAGCGCTCCGGTTTGATCGAAGGCACCGACCCCTTGATCCCAGGCTTCGATACATGCCTGTTTTGGCAGATTACCGAAAAGGGAAAACGGGCTGTTGCTTCTTACGAGAAGGATCAGAATAAAATCCGCGCTTTGTTCAACAATGAAAGAAATACAAGAATTACGATCCTGATTTCCTTTTTCAATCTTCTGGTCACTCTATATGTCGCTATTTGCAAATGATGATAAAGACATTCACTGCAGCTGCCGCCAGGTTAAGCAGGCAGACGACAAAAAGCATGTCATTCAGCTTTCGCTGTCTTTCGTACTCGTTCATGATAGCCTCACATTTCCTTCAGTCTCTTGCAGCTCAAGATCTCACGGATCGCGGTGATGATGGTATCGCCGCAAATGTTCACACGTGCGAGCCCTCCGTCTCTGAAGTAGATCCATGCGACGTCCTCGCCTTCCTTGTTCTTCTCTACCTCGATATCGAAGATATCCGCGTCACCCTCATTGAGGGCACACACAAGCTGTGTGAATGCGAGATCTCTTCTCGCTTCAAAGTCCCTTCTCTGTTCTTCTTGCAATTCTTCGTCTGTCATTTCTCCTCCATGTTCCCCCTCCCTGCTATACTGATAAGCAGAAAGGAGGTGATTTGTATGAAATCAAAAGAATATAACTTTCCACGCATGAGCCTCGTTGAAGCCGTCATTTGTGTAGAAGCTCTGAACTATTACCTGCAGCACGTCTTGAGCGAAGAAGAATTATCTGGCGATGACCACTCCTCTTATGACGTGATGGCGGCGAGGTTTGCGGTGGAAAAGATCACAAAGACGATCGATGACTTGGATGCCGGTCTCTGACCTGCTTCTTCCACAAATCAATCAGCAGCTCGTATTCATCGCGTTCAATGACTACATACCTGCCGGGGTCATCTTCCTCGTTGCGGGTCGTATCTTTTGTGACCACCATCTTCTTTGTTCCCGGATCGTATTCCAGTACGATCCGGGATTTTTCATTTTCTGAAATCAACTGCAGCAGCTCTCCGATCACAAAGGCTGCATCCTGAAAAAGGCTTGCGTCTACGATCAGACGTCTTTCTTTTCTGACTTCATCCACTCTTCTCACCTCGATCCATCATCTTCTTCACTCTTTCCATGGCGTCCGAAAGGAAATAGAACTGATCTTCATAGCCGGATACTTTCTTCTCCAGCTCCCGGATTCTGTTCTCGAGACGCCTTCTTTCAAAAGGACTCATGGGGCTCTCGTCCCCTTCCAGGCCTTCCGCCCTTTCGACGGAGGCCCTCGTGTACCATACGCCGGGGATGGCGAGCGCCCTTTTGATCACTCCGTCTTTCTCTCGGCGGGCGATCGTCGAGGTGTCGCACCCCCACCGCTTGGCCACTTCTTTCTGTGAGAGCAGATTCTCGCTGTGTGGCATGTCGTTCCTCCTGAATTCCACTACGCAATTTCCTGCTTAAATAAAAAAACGTAATATTCAACCTCGCTCAATTTGAGAAGCTGGGCCAGCTTATTAGCTTCTTCCAGCGACAATGGTCGTGTACCGTTCAGCTTCTGCGAAGCCGTCTGCTCGGCACACCCCCATGCTTTTGCGAGATCTCTATTACGCAATCCTAACATTATCATTCTTGCTCTGATCCGTTTCGAATCTACCAATTTCTTTGCTTTCATCATATTCACCTCCTTCTAAAATTGCACTACGTAATCCCTTCTATGCATATCCTATCACAAACCTCCATACGTGTAAATAGCACTATGCAATTATTTCTCACTCTATCGCTATAAGTGTATTGCAGTATGCATAAGTGGGACCATTTGTACATAAGTTTCCAACTTTTTTCTTTCCTCGATAAAATCTAGCAAATCTGGCTTTTCGTCATTCGCCGTATAACCCTCTTCCGTGCAAATCCAACTCTATTTTCTAAAAGTTTTTGACGGATTTTTGACGAATTTGAAATCCTGTTACTTGGAGATGCAAGCATAAAGAGTGCATCCCGCGATGACAATCCATAAATTTCGCTGGCGAGTTTTCACTCTAATTTTCCTTTTGGCTTCGTCCTCTAACTCGGTCAATGATTGATTGGCTCTCTCTAATGATTTCAGCGTCGCTTCGTTCAAGCTCTTGGACGCGGTCAGCTCTTTCCGCACTGTCTCTAACTGCTGATTGGCTTCTGTCAGCTGCGTCTTCTGCTCGGTCAAGAGCTGCTGCTTGGTCTCGTTGTTCGTCTCTAGCTGATCCAAGTTCGTTTCGAGTGTCGTCAGCTCGCTTTCCGATATCAGATACATCTCCTCTGCCTGCGAAGTAGAACCAGCAGCCAGCCACAAGGAGAGTACCAGCGGCAAGAAGAGCCATTTTCTTTGAGATTTCCACATTCTGCCTCCTAGTACCATTCGTTCATGTCATAATTCTCTCCGCCAATGCTATAGCCGTCGGTCCACTGCCAGCCCGCGAGAATGTTGTCCGGGTAGCTGTCGTGGAAGCCGCACTCGCTCGCTCCGTACTGGGCGCACCAATAGGGGACGTAGTCTGCAAGGTCTTCCACGCCGATGAAGGTTTCCAGTGTGTACAGGCTTGCATAGATCCCTGCCTGATAGCCTTCCGCGTTGCACGCGGAGATGAATGCGCTGCACGCGGCAGTGAGTTCCTCCTTATCAAGAGCGAGCACTTCGGGGGCTTCAACATCAAACCAGATCCCCAGCTCGGGCGCCCCGTAGCCAAGCGCGTCCAAAGCGTCCATGACGGCTTCGGCTTCCTCTTCGGCGCGCGCTGTGCTCTGCGCGTGGCTGTAGCAATAGACGCCCCACTTGATGCCGCGGGCGACGGTGCCCGCGATCTGTTTGCCGTGGAGTTCGGAGAGTGTGCACCCCTCTGAAATCTTAACGATGACTCCTTCCACACCTTCGTCTACCAGTCTTGACCAGTCAATATTGGTGTTCCATCCGCTTATGTCAACTACTTTCATATTCCCCTCCTACATTCTCCGTTTTCTTTTCACGACGCCTGCGAGGTCTGCTAGTGCGGATACCCCTGCGTCGTTCAGGTTCTCGATGACTGAGAGCAGCTCGGTCGCCGCGAGGTATCCGATGCAGACGGTCATGAAGAAGGCGGGCATGTGCATGTCTTTGAACATGAAGTCGACAACGCCGGAGGCAAAGGCGATCAGCATGTACATCATGATCTTACTGACGAAGCGCGTCTTCATCACGTCAGATGAGATGAGCCCCTGCCGGTGGGCTTCTGGGATCATGCGGATTTCTTCTGCCAGCGTGCCGTCTGTCGTGAGCGGCTTGGCGAGGGCGAGCCACTTTGTCGCAAGGTCCAGGATGATGAGGATGATGAAGGCACCCATGAGTTCAGCGTGCAGCTGCAGCATGGCTCCGATGCTGGCGGCGGCGGCTTTCTCGAGCCACCCGGCTCCCAGTGTGCGTATGCCCTGCCTGGCGTATTCGCAGAGTGTGTTAAAGTCCATGGTCTCCCTCCTCTTGCTTGAGTTTTTCTTTGAGTCTCCGGATCCGCGCCACTTCATCATTGTAAGAGAGCTCAAGGTTCAGTGCTGCGCCGAATCTTCGGATGAGCTGGTTCTGCAGGTCAATGATGGTGGACTGGGTCTCGATGATTTCATCCAGCGACATAGTCTTCTCCCGTGATTTCTTTGTACTCTTCTTCTGTGATCCAGCGGCCGACGACGGCATAGACTCTGGCCTTGCTCCAGAGCCCTGCTTCATAGTAGTGTTTTACCTTTTCGTAGTTTTTACTCATGGTGCTCCTCCTTACAGATCCGTACCTGTCATGGCAGACAGGAAATCAATATCCGCTCTTGCCTGTGCGAGCTGGCCTGTCATGCCGTTAACGTAGGTTTCCTGAAATTCTTCTTTGGTGAGTTCTCTTTCTTCGTATTCCCAGCCCTTTGTTTTTGTGCCGTCGGCGTTTTCGGTTTCTACTTCTTTGATGTTTCGTCTCTGATAAACGACGATGGCGCTTGTGGTGGTGTCGAATTCTTCCGGCTTATTTGGCTGCGAGCCGTTTACTTTTTTCCAGTCCGTCATGGATGATCTTCCTTCTTTCTTTGTAAATGCCCTGCATCGCCCGGCTGTGTGCCCGGACTTTCTTTTTCAGGGCTTTGATTTGAATGTTCGGCTTGATGTGCCTCATGTAATATCCGTAGGTGTTCGTGCTCCGTATCCACGCCAGTCGGGAGAGCATGGCTGCTGCATCGTGCCACGTAGGTTCCTGTTTCCGCTTGATTCTTATCGCCTTTCTCCGGATGCTCTTCAGTAGGCGTTTCCGGAGTGTCATGCGGTTATGGTGAATGACGAACCCCAGCGCGTTGACGGCACGGCCTCGCACTTTTCCGTTTCTGTCCACGTACTCGAAGCGGTATACTTGCGCGGATTGGTTAAGCTCCAGTTTTAAGCAGTCTCTCAAGTGTGCCTTTATGGCAGCTACCGCCCTATGGACTTTCCTTTTATTCGTTCCTACGAGAAACAGGTTATCCGCGAATCGCAGGTATTGGATTCCTTCTTGACTTGCGGCGAAGTGGTCAAAATCCTTGAGGTAGAAATTGAAAAACCATGGGCTGGTATAGTGCCCCAGCACCAGGCCTTTCTCTTTGTTGTTCCTTCCCCTGATGAAGCGAGCAGTAAGGCTTAGCCATGCCTCGTCTTTTATGACTTCCCTCAGTTTACCCATGAGGATTTCCAAATCTACGGAGTCGTAAGCATGATGGATGTCCAGCTCTGCGACGTAGATCTTGCGGCCCACCTGTACCCACTTTCGGATCTTTTGCTCAGCAGCATGCGGCCCGTACTTGCGCACAATGTATTTCCCACTTTCTGTCTCTTTTATTGTAGCAGGCAGGCAGCCGTAGACCTGCTCGTAAAGCCCGTTTAGCAATACCTCTTTGAATGGCTCTATGATTACGTGGTGCAGGATCTGCTCCGGCGCGAACATGGGCTTTTCGATGGTTCGTTCTTTGTGATTCGTTCCGTCAATCACTACATGCCTGTTGTCCTCTCTCGGGTAGTAGTTCGGCGCTCTCGCACACTTGGTGACAAGGTCGTAGGTTTTGTCGAAGTGTTCGAAGGCTCTTAATACTTCTCTTCGCTTGAGCTTTCCTTCCACAGCGTCCAGCATGCACTTCCTGACGTTTTGCGGTGTCAGTGATTTTTCAAATAAATGATGGTAGGTTTTCATTCTTTCTTATCTCCTGGAGGGATTTCGTTTCCTACTATCCCTCCCCTTTGTCGGGCAATTTTCAGCAAGGGCTGAGGATGATGGGCAGCATTTATAAAAATGCCAAATTAGATAAGATAGGCCGCAGCCGTAGTTCCAGTTCGCCCTGGACGGCTCGTTGTTCACATTGAGCGTGAACGCGCCGCCGATACCGGAGGCGTTATTCGCACTCTCGCCACAAAGAGCGAAGCGGAGGCCGCAGGTTCGCCGCCCATCCCCCTGTATGGTCCGCGTTCGTGAAATCGCGGACGTTTTCTTTTATCTCGATGGGGGAAGTATCCCCCATGCCCCCTCGGCGGCTACGCCGCAGGTGGGAGCAAAGAAAGGCCGCAGCCGTCGTACCAGTACGCCCCGGACGGCGCGACGGCCACATCGAGCGCGAACGCGCCGCCGAAACCGGAGGCGTCACCCGCACCCCCGCCACAAAGAGCGAAGCGGAGGCCGCTACCGCTAAACCAGCATCCATCACCGTAATAGGTGGTGCTGCTTCCGGATACGGTATTCGGGATAAATCCATACTCGGTGCATGTGCCTTTGTTGATATATCCTCCGCTTGATCCGGTGATGTTCACGCCGGTATTTGTGTAGCCGATGATGTCGTTTACGCGGTATCCGTTTCCCTCCGGTGTCATTTTGACGTAGACGTTGCCGTTGTTGTAAATCAGGCCGGCGGTTCTGTCCCACTGGTCGCCCCAGAATTTTTCAATATGAAAGACTTTGACCTGCGATGAGCTGTTGGCGTTCGTGCCCCAGAATTGGCCTTTGGTATCGAGTGTGCCGGTCGTCAGCATACTTCCTGCATTACCTCCGCTTCTGCAGTTGCCGATACCGAAGACGGCCTGCGTGTCGGTGGATTTACCCATGAGGACGAGGAGGGTTCTGATGAGCTGCCTCTGGCTCCATGTATGGATGTACCATCCATTCCCGTTGGCTTTGCACCCGGTGATTTCCTGCTCGGCCGTCAGATTGTATGCCAGCGACTGCCCGGACAGGGAACGCATTTTGGCCGTTCCGCCGCTGCCTCCAAACATGGAGTAGAGGAAGTAGTCGGCGATCGTGCCGTCTTCTCTGGTGTGTGCGTATGCTTTGTAGGTGTCGTCATACTGGATGTCGGAAATAATCTCATATTCGTAGCCGTCTCTTTCGTAGCGAGATACCCACACAAGCGGGATCTGCGCCATGGCGTTGCCGTCGTAGTTGACGTTTGCGACGTCGGAGGTGGTGGCGTTTTCTTTAAGTGCGTAGTTGTTTGGATTGAGGTAGTAGTCGATCTGACCATTGCTCTTAACCATGCACGGTTTGTTCTTGGTGACGAACCATTTATCTTTCCAGGAGCCGTAGTCGAAGGCGCCGGTCGTGAAATTCATCTTTGCTGGCGTGAGTCCTACAGCATCAAAGAGATATTCTACGCGCCCGTATGGATTGCCCTCGTCTTTCTTCACCCGGTATCCGTAACGGACGCCGTGTGCGATTTCCACCTTGTACTCTTTGATTTCCGTTACATTCACTACGACGCTTCTTGTAAACGCTTTGGTTCCGGTCTTGGTGGCGGTAAACGTCCACTTGCCGAGAGATGGGATTTCAAAAGAAAATTCCCCCGTGCTTCCCACCTCGGTGCTGTTTAGCGCACTTGTCCCATTTGTTGCCGTCACAGTGCTGCCGGACAAGGTGGTGATGGTGACTTTGGGCAGAAGTGTCCATCCATTTTTCTCGATTGCACTTTTTGTTCCCGTTTCGATAGCTTCCGTAAGTCCTACCACCTGGGAAACTTCCGTCTCTGGATGCGATGTTTCATATTGCTTTGTCGTCTCGTTGTAAGACTGCCACGTTTCTTTTAATGCCATGGTTATACTCCTTTCGCCCATACGTCGGCACCCTCCGGTTTATCCTTGGAGGAAACAATGGACCAAACAGGTTTGCTTGTTCCATCTGCTTTCTTGATAATGTATTTCGGCTTTGTCTGTATGGATTTAATTTCTTCTGCCATATTCGCAACTTTGATTTTTGCTGTTTTCCCAGTTTTCTCGCGAATTGCATTTCCTATGGCTTTAAGATTGGTATCTGATACTAACCCTTTCATGTTTCACCTAGAATTCTTTCTCGTCGAAACTTTCGTAATCAGCAGCTGCGCCCGTCCCTGCAGCAAAAATCCCGTCGGCTTGGTAGAACGTCTTCCCTGCTTTGACGTCTGCGGCTGTGGCGCTGGTATCTGAAATCTCGACGTACCTGGCTATACCTCCCGCTGTTGTAGGAATGTTCACGGAAGGTACGCCGGAATATGCAACTCCGGCTATCTTCACGTTTTGTTTCATGGCGTCTCCTATTTGATGGTGATGGCTTTGGTGGTTGCGTCCTGCGTCACGGAAATCAAGGTCAGTGTGCCGGAGATCAGGGATCCGTTCACGAAAGCAGTTTTGCCTTTGATGATTTCACCTGCAGTAGCAGTTGCGCCTTTGGTCTCTACGACACTGGTGGAACCACTCACCCCCAACACAGTAACACCCGCTTTGATATTCCCGGAAATCAGCTTGGCCTGCTCGGCTGCATTGATGGCTACTGTGCCAGCACCGCTGTGATACCCCGCCGGAATGGTGTATTTCCCATCTTTGGTGCCAATAGATCCTGTGACTGTACCATTATTGGGCATGGAGCCGGTAACCAGGCCGCCCGCATTGTGGCTTGTCTTTCCACTTAGAATGTCACCGGCACCTGCTGTGTCTGCTGACGTGTCATAGAAGTCGGCGTTTCCTTCTCCCAGTGCCAGTGGGATTGACACCTTCGGCACGTTCTCGTAGGTCGCACCGTTGATTTTTACGCTTTTGCTCATGTTCATTCTCCTTATTCGACAATCAATGCTTCTCCGTTGTAGGAAATTCTCCCGTAGTTCTGCGGGATCTTTCTGACGATGACCTTCGAAAGGCAGCCTCTCACTCCTTCGGGCGTGATGATCTGTTCCTCATCTGAAGGAATGACTTCTCTTTCCTGGTATGACATTTCTTCTCTGGATCCAAACGAGAGAAACTCTCCTTGGATCTGAGGTTCTGCGGTGAAGATTCCTTTAAGCGATCCCATCAGAACGTCACCTCTTCGCAGATCTTCAGAATATGCGGAGGGATAATGGTTCTTACTGTCCCGCATTGCTTCGTAAGCTGCACGTCATAGCAGTATCTTCCGTATGGAAGGGCCTTCGTGTCTTCAGGCATGAGAAACAGCACCCCGTTGGTGATTTCTTTTTGAAAAAGTGTTTCGCCGTCTGTTGTCTTTTTCTTGACGGTAAAAAGGACTTTGTCTCCCTCTTCGAAGGTGTACTCTGTATCATCCATGTACGTGACTTTTAAAGGGAATACGGCAGTGTCTCCCCTTGTTAGGTACAGGTTGTTCTGTATGACTTTGTACATAGCTGCCTCCTAGAAGGATCTCTCATCGAATTCGAGGATCGTGGAAATGGCGTCCTGAATTTTCTGTGAGGTTTCGTCTTTGGTGTAGTAGCGCTCAGGATCGAACCCAGCCGCTTCTTTAGCGATTTCCGAATAATGTTTTGCACTCTCTACCAATGTAAGAAGTTCCTCCTTGATATTCGTTCCGTAGGTATCAAGACTTTCCAGTAGTTTTCTGGTATAGTCCTTAAGATCCGTTTCGGATCCGTCTTCAAGTTCCATGACGAAGTCTTGCAGCTCTTTCTTCTTAACTTCGAAAATCTTCAAAGTTTCCTTGGCATTGATCTCGCTGGCTTCTGCACGATCGGCGCTCTGCGCTGCTGCATCTGCAGATTTCTTTGCCTGATCTATGTACTGCCCTATGGCATTCTGGTAGTCTTCGTTGACGAGCTTCCCGCCTCTCCAAACGATGACGTTACCCTCTTTTGGATAAGGGAAATTCGTACGGTAAGCATCGGGATCAGCCGATTCCGGGATTTGAATGGAGCGTTTCTGCTTCTCGTCCAAGTCCTGAATGATCATGGTGATTTTGTCCAGTGCATCTTCGATGACATCGAACGGCCATACATTTCCTAATGAAGACTCTTGGTTGATCGTGATGCTGCGATAAATCAGAAGGCGCTCGCCATTCTGAAGGATTTGTGGCCTTTCTTCTTCTGGCTTTTCTTCCCCCGGAGGATAGCCAGGGAAATGAACCGTCCTTGATGTGTCGTCGATGAAGTAGTCTTCCTTGAGCTCTGTGGTTTCATTATCTTTATTTACCCGCGCTACCGTAATGTCTTTTTTGTCCAAGAAAGGGAACGATATGGGAAATGCGGTATTCGTCCCGTCCCCTTTGTACAGTACGCGGTTGACGCTTGTATTGATCATGTAATCCCTCCTTTCTAAATGAATTGCTGACTCGCTTCTACGGCTGGCAGTCAATCAGTCGATAATAAAATCGTTCGATCATTTTTTCTTCTCCTTGAGTGTTTTGTCCCAAAGGGACTTTCTGAACCAATCCCACATGGTAAATTCGGTATCTGTGCAGGCCATTCGCATGAAGTTCCAGAAGGCGTCTGTGATTGTATCCGGGACGGGTATGGATGTCCTTGTGATGGCTTTGGTGGCTCCTCGCCCCATCTCGATCAGATCACCCTTCTTAGCAGCTTTGAGAAAGTTTTCCATGTGTTTCAACATATCAAAGAAGGGCGCGTCTGGCGCTGCGGATCCGAAGGATTTCCCGGTAAAGAAATCTACGGTCCACGGGACTGCTTCTCTTACAAGAGGGACGCCGCCAATGGGACCGCCGGAGGCGATGACGTGGAGGAATTTCTTCTTCCATTTGTCTTCGTCATTGGAGTCATCGCCGCTTTCTCTAAGCACGGTTTCTACTAAAGCGCCTAGGATCCACCAATACCACGTGGCTGCGAGGAGTGGCTTCACGTCTCCCTTGTCGTATAAGATATACCCTGCGCGGATAAACTGGTTTGTGACAAGGTTCGTGTAGCTATAGAAGGTGGTCATCTGCGCAAGAATTCCGTTCTTCCTGATAAAGCTGGTCTGGTCTTTTGTCTCATTGGATCCGAAAGTCTCTCTCACAGCTTTGTCGGCAAGTCTCACGGCTTCTGCGTCCATCTCGTCTCTATTGAGCTTGCCTTCAATTTCCATAGCGGCCATGGCTCTCTTGTAAGTGAATAACCATTCTGGCAAGGAAAACATTTCATCTGTCGCCTGGATGAGCCAGTAGGCCTTGGAATTTAAAGTGTCGACGCCATACTTGCCGTGCTCGATCTTGGAGCGGAGCTCGGACTCGTTCTTCCCTACCGGCAATCTGTCCTGCATGTACATATCCCGATCGATGGTGGCCCCTCGGTCTCTCATCATAGTGGACTTGTTTTGAATAAATCGCCGCTGCTCTACGATGTTCCCATGAAAATAGAAATCTCCGACGGCCTTTAGGGCATTGGCTGCTCCCATCCGTTCCATCATGCCGGTGATGTTCCCAATATTCAGTAGAGCTGTGGAGAATCGGAACCCCATCGTCGTGAAGTTGAAGCGCCTCCGGGCTCTGCCTAAGGCAGAGTCCCATTCGCTCATATCCTTGATCGATGAGTGCCAGCAGTCCTTGGCCCATCCCTGCAGCAGAGAAAGGGTTTCCGGGCCTGCGGTGTTTTCGATAGCTGCCACGACTTCTTTCCGGTTAAGGAGTTTGTAGACGTCTACGGTGGCTTCTCGCATTGCGATATGCTGCATAGCTTCGTTTACAGCCTCTACGTAGACGTCGAGGTCGAGACGGAGCTTCTGCCCGCCGGAGGCTCCTGCTCGCTGCTTGGTGCTCCCCATGCCTAAGGAGAAGGAGGAAATGTTCTGCATGTCCATTTTCGCGATGTCAGTCGTGGTGAAGTTGCTTGTCTTCGTACTGCTTAATGGATCGTACTTGATCCGGTAGTACCGGCCGTGAATGACACGTCCGGATTTCAGCGTGAAGTCTTCGCCCTGGACTTCCCCTAGGGGTGTGCCATAGAGCTCGTTCTGGACTTTGTTCCTCTCACCCCAGTAGGAATTGAGGTGATCCCATACTTTCTCTACGAAGTCCCAATCCTTGTCTGTGAGGTTCTTATCGAGCATATCAAGGATGGTTTTCTCATCGGTGTTCAAGGTATCGCTCAACCATAAGGTCTCTATGAGGCGTTCCCTGTTGGACTTGGTGCCAAAGTTCAGGGCCATGGCGAGGAGCTGCTCCTTGGTGTAGGAAACGGGTTTACCGCGCTCGTCCAGCCCTACGGTGTAGAGTTTCTTGCTTCGGATCGCCGTCCATTCTTTTCTGGAGTAGATCGCGAAATTCTCCCGGAAGGTGACTCGGGCTTCGCTCTTCAGCTCTCGCAGATGGGCAGCCGCTTTGTCCATGGGTTTATAGAAATACTCGGCAGCAGACTTTCCCAGCCGTTCGATCAGAATCTCAGGAAGTGTGATGTCCTTGATGAGGCTATGGATTTTCGTCTCCAGCCTGTCTAACCCTGTGGCAGTCTGGTTCTTAAGCCCCGGGCTCGCCACGCGGTGTGTCCAGTTGCCTAGGATTTCGTCATGGATCTTTTGCGACGCTTCATCGAAGGATGTGCCTAAGGTGTTCCCTTCATATTCTCTCCTGCCTAATTTGTAGACAGCCTTCATGACTTTGGTCATTTCTCGGAACTGGTCCATGGTGAGATCTTTCATCCTCATGGGGTTTGAATCGTCGAATGCGCTTCTCATCCATCCTGGGATGATGTCTTCGGCGAAGTAGTTTTCATTGTCCATGGCCTGCATCGGATTCATCTCAATGGCCAACCAGCGCCAGTTGAATGGTCTCTCCTGCCCGCTCTCGTCAATAGGCAAGATGCCGTCTTTCTTTGTGAGGCCTAAGACGTATGCCATGTGCTGCACGAAGTAGCGTGCGTCGTCCTTCATCATGACTGGTTTATCCGTCCGGGAGATGCGGTTCAGGATGCCTAAAATGCCGTAGCGCTCCATGCCGTTTTCGTTAAGAAGAGGCGTGGTGACTTTCCCGCCGCCTCCGTGGAGAGTGCGACGGATTTCTTCTTCGTTTGCCCTGGCGTACTTGGCCATAGTGAGACACTGTGCTTGTTCGCGTTTCCAATAAGCAGCGCCTTCCCAGTCATTGCCTGCGGCCGCTTTCATGGCGCGGGCTTCTGCAATCTGCGCCTTGTTCTCCCACCATCGCCAACTCGTGGCGTGGGAGAGTTTCTCTCCTCCTAATGTGTTTCTGGCGTCCTCTTTGATTTCTTTCATATTAAGACGCATGGCGTCCCTGGATTCTTTGAGGCCGTCTACCATGGTCTTGAGCTGGATGGTGAGGTCTGCGACGGTGAGCTCTGCATCCTTATTGGTCTCTTCAGACTTCTGATGCGCGGCGCGCTCTTTCTCGAGCTCTCTTTCTAAAGCCTTTAGATTTCCTTCGAGGATGGTCTGTGATTCCTTTCTTGACTTGTTTTCGCCCTTGGCTGCTGCAGCTTCTGCTTTTGCTTTTTCGAGCTGCTCTTTTAGCAGCTTCTTCTGCTTCTCCAGCTTTGTGATCTTATCTTCCGACTTGGCAATCACATCTGTCTGCTTGTCGATCTCTGTTGTTTCTTTTTCAGAAACAAGTCCCAATCGCTTGCGAATTTTTCTCGCGGTCTTTTTCTTGTCTTTGGACCGTTTGAGCTCCATCTGCATAGAATTGACGAGATGGATGTAAGCAGAAACTTTCTTTTCAAGCAGCATGGCTTCGATGCGAGACTTCTTGGCCATGCCTTCCGGGGATCGAAGAATTTCTTCGGCCATGTCCCTGATGGCTTCCGGGGTTAATGCTTCTTCCCGATAGTGCTGCACCATGTCTTCGATGTGCTTGTTCCACCGTTCTTCCGTAGTGCCGCCAGCAGCTCTCAGCTTCTCTTTCAGATCTTTTTCTGTGAGCCCGGCCATTTGGAGAAATTCGTCCCGGTCTTTCTTTGTGGGGAATGTATCGGAGTTGTAAATGGTCTCGATCTGATAGATCTCGTTCTTTTCTCCCAGAGACTCGATGAAGCTGGTTCTCTCTTCTTCAGAAGAAATGGAGGCTTTGAAGTTTTCGATGGCTTCTTCTCTCACCATATGAAGGTAGTAACTCATGGCTTTCTCCAGAGCTTTGTCCTTGACGCTTTCAGCCCATGCCTTGAGGTTGCCAAGTTCGGACTGGTTCACGTCGACGGTCTTATCTATCGCTTCCAGTTTTCGCTGCGCGGCCCATGCGTTGATCTCGCTTTCTGTGGAAATCATACGATCGAAGATGTCTTTGATCTCGGGTGTAAGTTCTACGTTCCCCAGACTCTTTGCCGTCTTGTAAATGTCGGTCAGCCATTTCTTGAACCGCCGGAAGACGCCCTGCATCTCTTTGGTGGGGGCGCTGCCGTCCATGAGGTATTTCTCGAAGCCCCTGGCAAAGCGTTCCTGCATCCAGCGTTCCATGGCACCGTTCTTCCCCGCCTGTATGTCATTGGCATACTGGGTAAATTCTTTTTCAAGAATGGTTCCCTTGTATTCGGCTAGGTGCCCTTCAGAAAAGGCTGCCCATGAACGAATGGTAGAGAGATCGCCCTGCATGTTCTTTCGTGCAGCGCGTGCTTTCGCCGTATCCCCGTTGAAGTAGGTGGCGACATTCTCTTCGCTCATCTGACTCATATTCTCGAGCATAGAAAGGAACATATGAGCGCCTTCATGGATGACTGTGGATTCATTCGCGCCGTCGAAAAGCTCGATGACATTGCTGCTTCTATCGTAGGATCCCTGGTATTTATTTTGGAAGTAGACATTCAGCAGCTGCCCCAGCTCTTTCGTTTTGGCGCCGCGGTCGCCTTCCACGTCCGGGTCGTATTCCGCAACTTCGATTCCCTGTGACTTCAGGAAGTCCACGGTTTCTTTGGGTGTGTCCTTCGGTATAACGGCCCCGGAGAATTCGTCGAACGTCACCTTCCGTGCAGGTTTAGCTTCGAAGTAGTCAGTCGTCACTTTGTCTGCTTCCTTCAGGAAGTCTTTGACATGCTGCATAAATTTCTTGTCTTCCGGGAACCCGTGCAGATCTTTATTCCCATCGCGAGTATCCTTCAGGAGCTCTGCCAGATTCATATCCAGATTTACGTCATATCCGCCTTTTAGCTTTGCAGCTTCATCCCGCAGCTCGTTATACATGGACTCGGCCTTCTGGTATTGTGCGAGCTCTTTCTTGTTGGATGCCAGTGAGGGCTCGTGGTTCTTGATGTCTCTGACGGATGTGAACTTCTTCGAGAGAAAAGCAAGCAGACTGTTAAAGCCGTAGTTGATACCGCCTGCCCCTTCATTGTTTGTGCCACGGTATCTCTTCATCAGCTTGACGATATTATCGATGTTGAACGCGTATTTCTTCCCGTTGTCCCAAAGGTATCGTTCTTTGTAGAGGCTATCGAATTCGGAACGGACGAAGGAAATAAATTTGTCTATGCCGTCTTCTTCGATTGTTTTCTGCAGGTCTTGTTCGAAAGATGATTTGTCAATGATCTTTTTGTTACTTGCCTTCCGTCCTTTTTCATACTCGCCTGCCCATTCTGAAAGCGTGATGACCGCTTCCGGCCTAACATGTCCGTCCTTCTGCAGCCACGCAAGACGTCGCTTGTTGAGTGCAAGCAGCCCTTTCTTGTTCCTGATTTTTTCTTTCAGGTCTTCGATGTACGGCTGACATGCCTTATCTAGATTCGAAAAATCTTTTCCCTTTACTTTCGGATCTCTCAGCGCTATCAAAATGTCCGGATACTTTTCGAAGAATTCTTTGTGCGGGTAATTGTGCGCAATCGTTCCGTACTTGACGGGTACGTCTTTCTTCAGCACGTTCTTGACGTAGTAGTATTTGACCGCATCATCATTCTCCATCCGGGCGAGAGCTTCTTCGCTGGTGTAGGCAGGGAAATTGATTTCCCGCACTTCTACCCCTTTGCGTTTCAGTTCGTCGCTCGCCTTCTGGAATTTCTCATGAAATGCCTTCTGGTCTCTTTCTGCAGGTTCTTCGTAATTGATGACAGGCTTTCTTACCGTGTAGGCGTCACGAGAGAAGACTTCGTTCGCCCTGGACTTGCGCGGGTCTATCATGTCTTTGCTACCGATCAACGTAATCTCTCCAAAGTCTCCGAATGAGATATCCTTCTTCGTGATGGCGAGGGACGGCATCGGTAGTCCGCCCAGCTTGATGGCTTCTCTCAATTTGCCAGTAGAAACATTGTGATAGACGACGAGGTCTTTGTCTGCCGCCGTCTGGTAGTAGGTGGGATTTTCGCTTTTCAGCTTGACAAGGTCTTCTTCATTTGCTACATTAGGAGCAGATAAAAGGTTATCGACTTTTTCTTTAGGTATGAGCCAATCGGGCTGCTCTGTAGAAATCCAGTCGGTAGCCTTTTTTCTATTGACATACTCAAGATTCCCTGCCTCTAGCTGCTTTTTAAACCACTCATACGATGGCTCTCCGGTTTTTCTATCCGTCTTCCCGTAAGTGCTTGTCATTCGGTTGACTTTATACCCGTCGCTCATGCGTTCCAATTCCATAGGAACCACGATGGTAGCTCCATTCTCGTCCTTGAGCTCAATCACGATCACCTTACGTGCTTCCCCGTTTTCCCCGCTGTATGTGGAAAAGATCATCATCGGATCCGTAAGTGCACGTGGAATTTGTTTCATGATGTCCGGAGTGATATCCGTATGCTTGTCTACCAAAACCTTTTTCAAGTCAGATACAGAAATTTCAACCGGCAGAACTTCAGCTCCCACAAGCCTCATCACAAGCGGAGTCCTCATGACTTGGATAGTATCTGTGGAAATCATTCCTGCCATGAAACGATCTACGCTATCTGCGAAGGATTTCTCATCTGCGTCCAGCTGCCGCTCGGCCATATCCTTCTTTGTCAACTTGTCCGATAGAACGTTATGGGCATATTCTCCAGCCATTTGGTGATAGGCATCTTTCTTGACGATGCCCAGCGCATTTGGTAAACTGTCTATGGTAATAGCGGAATTATTCTGACTGGTCGTCCCTGCGTCTTTATACGAAAGGCTGCCAGCGGAATGTTCCGCTATTATCTTATCTATGGATTCTTTTTCCCCGGCCATACCCGTTTTGAACCAAACCACACCATTGTCGTTTGATACCTCAAGCACAACATAGTAAGATCCTAAGTCTCCATCTATACGGCACAATACTGATTTCCCGTGATACCTTCCACTTAATGCGTCACCTCTGCTCGATAGGGCAGGATTATGTAGCACGTCCAAATTGTTTTCGATATCATCCATCTGTTCTTTGGTAAGCACGTGCCCCCTGTGCAGTGTTGTTGCGTGGCTAACCTGTTCTTCCGAATAAGATACACCGAATTTCCCGGTGTATCTTATTTTATTGGGCTTTTCGCCTGCTGCCTTTCCAGCTTTGATTCTATCCATAAATTGGGAAACACGGGAAATGCCGGACCGGCTGACGTCGAAGGCAGCCATGCCGTAGGCGTCCTTGCTAATTCCCACGACTTCCCCCGCCTTTACCATGGCCAGTTTCAAAGGCACGCCATAATTCTTATGGAAGTTCTCTGCGAGCTTAGCCAGGACTAAGGCAGAGTCTCTCGCGGCTTTGGTGACAGCGCCGTTTCCCGCGGCTTTGATTTCTTCAAGGAGCGGCTTGTAGGCTTCCTCGTAGGTCTCGGGATCCAGTAGTGTCTGCGCGATGAGATCTTCTTTGTTTAAGGATTTCAGCGTCTCACTCACTCTCTCGATGGATTCGACTCTCTTTTTCGCTTCTTCGATCTCAGCGATGGCAGCTTTCGATTCGTCATCGCCTTTATCATTCTCGGCGATGATTTTTTCTTGCGCAATGTCATAGAGCTCGCGCTGTGTCGGTGCTCTTCCATAGCTGTCATAGAAGTCCTGGTACCACCCCGGATTCTTGGAGATGCGAAGGTGGACCCTGTCCTTCCCTTCCCCGACGTCGACGAAGTCGACGCCTTTTTCATTGGAGAAATTCGCGTCCTGCGTCTTTCTTCGTTCCATGTAGTCCTGTAGTTCTTTGACGCCGGTTAATTCGCCCCATGCGTCTTTGGCTTCCTGAAGGATGGTCTTGCAGGTGTCTTCGATATGATTCAAGCCGCCGGAAAGAATTTCCTGTGCGGTGTCTCTGTCTTCTCTTCCTGTATCGGTATCCTCGGAGAAGTGCTCGTTCAAGATTTTTTCTGATGCGGCCGCTTCTCTTTTTTCGCGTGTCATAGTGACAATGTCGATCATGTCTTTCATGCGCTGCCGCTCTTCTCGGATGGCATGGATCGTTTTTTCTCCTTTGTCCATGGTGGTGTAATCGGAAAGGGCTTCATGGGTTTCAGGGGTGGCGGTCTGCATGTATTTCCCGGTTTCCACTTCCAGCGGCTTGCCGGTCTTGATGGCGTCATCTAATTCTTTAGCGGTGATCGTGCCCTCTTCCACGAGCTTATTCAGGGCATCGTGGGTCTTTTCATTTTCGGCCGCTGCGGAAGCGTCGATATAAAGCGTGCCGGAGCCGGTATGATCGAGCTGGTTTTGTAATGTCTTTCGGTAGGTTTCAGGCGCTTTTTTATAAAGGGAAGATTCGGAGCGGAGATCCAAGAGTTTCTGCAGCATGGATCTTTCGTTCTCACGTTTGAATTCGATAACGGCGTCTTTCATTTCGGAGAGGCCAGCGATTCTCTGCATGGCTCTATGGGCCCCTGCGCCTGCTAAAGCAGCACCGCCGATCGACATGCCAATGACGGAGGGTACGGCTTCGATCATGGCGTCCAAAGCATTCCCCATCATCCCTCTTACGGGAACAGTTTCTTTCCCGAATAGGTTCGTATCGATATCTGCCGAAAGAGACTGCAGCCCTTCTTCAGCAATCTCCGAGGCTGCCACTTTAGCGAACTGTTTCGCGCCGTATCCAATAGCTTTCGCTCCTACGGCTGCTCTCCCTGCGCCGATCAGTTTCTTCATAGCAGCTTCGTTCTTGATGACGGCTTTGGCTGCGTCGCTCCCCCATACTTTGGTGATGCCCTTTAGCGCAAGCTCCATAGCCCCTGCTTCAATGGCTGCATTGATCACGCCGACTCTCTTGGCGTGGCCAATGGCCTCGTCGCGGGTATAAACAGATTTTCCGCTTTTATTCTTTTTAGTGCGCCAATCCCAATAGGCCTGTCCGGCTTCTGCTCTATAGGTTCCTACGAAGACGGAAGCAGTGCCTAAGGCGATGAGCCCTGCCAGTGCGGCCGCTCCTGTGACAGCTGCTCCTGCCACGGCTCCCGTGGCTCCTACGGCACCCGCTGCAGATGCAGCGCCTAAGGTGGCGATCTGCGGCAGGTTTGTTTTGGTGGCAGCTAAGATAGGCTGTGCCAATGGAGCAATCGGGGAAAGAATTTCTGCTGCGCCGCGCATGATCATATTCTTCTGCATAGATAGCTGGGAAATAGTTTCCCCTACAATCTTGGCCACGTAGGAGTCCCCGATTTCTGCGTTATATGCTTTCTGTGCATTCATTAGGTCAGGGATGGCTTTCTCTACTTCTTCATCGGAGATAGCCCCGATGGAAGCTTTGTACATGAGCTCGCTCTGTGCGTCGAGCGCCTGCCCGGCTTCGTAGGCGGTGCCCACAAAATGGGTGCCGGTGTCATAGAGGTAGCCAATAACATTGGAAAGATCGGTGAGCTTGCTTTCCGGCATGGTATAAACCGCCGCACCCTGCGCTGCTGCTTCTCGGTTCTTCAGGATATTGGTATAGTCCTTCAGGGCAATGGTGGTGGCCACGGGGTCTTCCGTGTCGAGTTCCGGGTAGAGTTCATTCAAGGTCTTGGCAGAAAATGGCTGGTTGTTCAGCGCGGCTGCGTTTCTCTGTCTCTCGTAGGTGGTGACAGCTGCCTTGTACATATCCGGATCGGAGGCGATCAGCTGTGGGGCAATGCCTAGTGCGCTTCCTAATTTCTCAGACTGTTCGAGGCGGTTATCATCCGGCGCGCTGTTCCCAAAGAGGTTCTTGTATACGTCGGTGGATTTCACAAGGTCTTTGGCGGATTCCCACTGGGCTTCTACGGCGTCAGTAAAGCCGCCTAAGGGCAGAATCTCTCCATCCTTGGCGGATTCCATATTATCCTTCTTGGCCTGCTGCTCTTCAGTCAGCTGAATGCCGCCGAATTCCGGTGTCGGTCTCACCTGGATAGGGGTGTAGTCTTTCGGCTTGATCCCATGCAGCACGCTTCCTAAAATTTCTTCGTCCATTGTGATTCCTCTCAAATATCGAATACGCTTAATTCTCCTGTGGAAATCTGTCTCATCTGCTCATCGGATACCCACTTGGTCTCGCTCTTTCCGTTCCCGTAGTCTACTTCAATGTAGAAACCATTCGGATTTCCATCTTCGTCTACGGCCTGCGATGTTTCTATGATGTGGTTGATGTAGGCCTGCGCTTTGCTCATGGTTGGAGCTTCGTAGTCGTCCCCGAAAAGGTTTACACCGAAGATGTCAATCCCGCCGACTTTCGTTTTGCCGGTGCTGTCGAGGCCCTCTTTCCCGATCACGTCGTAGTAGATGGTGCGGAGTTCGTCATTGTCAGGATCTCTCCCCTGCTCGTTTTTGAAATCCATGATTTCTCTCTTAATGAGCATTTTCGCTGTCGAGGTGACGGCGGAGGTATTGGTATAGCACATAGCCGCAATGGTGGCATCATCATCTGGGATCTTGACGGCAAAGGTTCCTACACCATTTCCGCAGTCGATGACATCTTTCCGAATCTTGGCATCCTGCTCGGCAGTGAGGTAGACGCCTTCTTCCTGCAGGTCTTTGATGGTGTTGTCGAGGTCTTCGATGGAATTGATTTTCGTCCCGATGAATCCCTCTAGTGCATTAAACTGTTTTTCTTTGAGGCAGCCGCTGGTATCAAGTCCTCTTCCTACATTGACTGCTTTATTCTGGGACTTTTCATAGGTCTTCTTCTGGTTCATCAGACGGCCTAAGAGCGTGACGCCCGCCGAAGAGTCTTTCAGCAAGGGATCGTTGTTCACAATGTCCGCGGCGTACTCATAGGCCTGCCCTGGTGTGGAGCCGTTCTGCTCCATTTCGAGGATGCCTTTGGTGATGTTCTGCACTCTGCTCTGAATGTAGGCCACTTGATTCGAGCGGATCTCGGCGTACTGCTGCTTCAGAGCAGCGTCGCTCTTGTCCTGCAGCTCGGCTCTTTCTTCGTCTGACATGTCGTCCGCCGCTTCGCCTTTAGCCTCTGCCACGGATCCATAGCCGATCGGTTTACCGAACCATTCATTCCATTCGTCCATGCTCCCGATGTGGATGCCGCCGGAGGAGTTTCTGGCCATGTACTGGCCGTTCCCTAAATAAATGCCGACGTGCTTTTCCCCGTCAATGAAGTCTCCAGGCTGTGGTTCATAGCCGTCGCCCGCTTTGTGGTAGGCGTCCCCGAAGTCGGCGCCGTGTGTGATCGTCCCATCCGGGAAAAGGCCTGTTTTGGCGTAGACGTCAGCGGTCCATGAATCGCACTGGATGGCGGGATCTCCTGTGACACTTCCCATCCACTGATCGCCTTCGGTGTAGTTGTTTCTGGCAAATTCCGCGATCTGATTTCCCGTGACGCTGCCTTTCCCTTGAGAGGCCGGTGCGGGGTGGTCTTTCCTCCATGCATCACGGAACTGTTTCCATGTCATGGTAGTGAGGTTCAGTCCGTTTCCTTTGACGTAGTCTTCGGCGCTGCTTTTGATTTCCCGCGTCATTTTCTTCTGAAGGAACTGGTCTTTGTAAGCCTTGAGTATCGGCTCGTCTATTCCCTGGGATTTCATGTAGGCGATGGCGTTTAGTCCCGCGCTGTAGTCGCCAGTGGTGAGATAGGACTGCATGATCTCTTTGGCTTTATCGTTCTTCAGTGCTTTCATTTTGACGTCAATGGCTGCGCTATCCATGCTGAGGCCTGCCAGAATAGCAGTGGTGTTCTTCTCCCAGCTTCCGAAGTTCGTAATAAGGGAGTCGGGATCTTTCACGGACTGGTTCACCATGTTGCTGGTCATCAAGGAAATCTGATTCCCCGCGTAGTCTTCCATCTGCTTTCGCTGGTACTTGTCGATCATGCGAAGGTTCGAGGTCTGGGACTGGGCTCTCTGTTCCCCGAAAGCCCGGACGGCGTAATCAGAAGAGATACCATGATCCCGTAAGACCTGCTGATAAATCTTCTGCTCTTCGTCCGTGTAATCTTTCTGCAGAGCCTCGGCGGCTTTTCCCTGGTGAGTATTAAAGAGGCCGGTGTTCTCATCGTCCATGAGGGCATCGATGCGCTGCTCGTAGTCGTTCTTGGCGTCGAAGATTTCATCATTCTGGTTCTTCAGCCACGCTTTACCGATGGTATCGGAAACAGCCCCTAAGGCTTTCCCCATCATATCCATCCCCGCGGTATTCCCTCCCATGCCATCGATGGTGGCGGTGCTTATGACTTTCCCCTGCAGGGTGTTCTTGTTGATATCCCCAGCATATTGAGAGAGTTTCATGCTTTACCTCCCGATCTTGAAGCCGCCGCCTAGCCATGAGTAGGGACTCTTGGTTAAGGAAAGTTTCTGCGGCTTGTACTGATTCATGGCATATACCTGGTCTGTCATGGTCTCCGGCATTCCGCTCATAGCCGCCTGGTGGTGAAGTCCGCCGGAGGCTGACGGAGCGGAAGTTTTTGCGCCCCCGTAGGTCTTGGCTGCGCCGTAGATGGAAGCAGCCGTGGAAAGGAGGGTACCAAACATGGCCTGCTTCCCCTGCTGCCTGGCGTTGTAGGCAGCAGCTCTTGCGTTGTTTGCCTGATTGATATAGTTCACTTGATTGATGTAGGCGCTCTTGGTGTCATTTCTCTGGTTGCTTAAAAGATTCATGGAGGAGTTTCTCCATTCGTCGATAGCTGATGCGTCCATGTCCTGGACGGAACCGGAGCTTGTGAGGCCGCTTGCTCCTGCTTCTGCCGCGTGCTGGCCAATGACTAATCGTCTTCTGGCGTCAAGCTGCTGCTGTTTCTGCAGGTACTTGTCTGCGATTTGCTCTCTCTGTTTGTCTGCGATTCTCGCGTTCTGCTCTGCGGCTTCTGCCTGAGAATTGTAATAAGCAGACTGTGCTTTGGCCTGCTGATGAGCAGAGGCCATGGATGTGATGCCCTGCGCGGCGGTTAAGCCGATTAGGGCGGCGGATACGCTGCACATAGTTACTCCTTCAATGTGAAGCGGACGAAGGTTTTCCCGCCCGTTTCTACTTCTTCCCCAAAGGCGGCTCCCATCTTTTTAATGACGCGGAGGGCTTTGGTGTTGTCTTTGGAAATGTAATTGGTAAGGACTTTGTATTTCTTCAAGCTGTCCTTGATGTAGTCTTGCATGCAGGCGACCAGGGCTTTCTTGTGGCGTTCGCACATAGTAGTTCCGAGCATCCAGATGGAGCATCCCTTCGGGCATAGGCCGATTCCGAAGGCAGCGAGCGGCATGTGTTCATGAACAGCATAGTAAGCTTCTATGGAAGTTGTCATGCTTTCGTAGAGGCCGCCATAAGGCATGCGCCCCTGGGCTTCTAATTCTTCTCTGTCTTCTTTTCGCATGTTTCCCGCGAGGATCTGAGATAAAAGGTCGGCCATGGCAAGGCTGTCGATGGTGCGGATGTCCACACCGTAGTAGCTGTTATTCACTGACGATCACTCCTCTGATCAATGCTGCCAGGTAGAAGGGGTAGGGATCTGAAGAGGTAATGATGACACGCCCGTTCTTCTCCACGCCCTGATTGGGTATGGTAATTTCTTTATCTCCTGTGTAGAGGAAGATCTTCTGAGCGGAGAGCTCCTCGTACTTGATGGTGTCATTTCTTCCTACGCCGTTTCCGATACTGCCGCCTAAGGTGTGCAGCAGTCTTAGGGAAACGGTGCGGACGTTTTTATATCTCCCCTGCATGGTGCCGTTCTGTGCCTGGATTTCTACGTTAGGCAGTTCGATGGTCATCTGATATGGATAGCCGATGATCATGTAGGAAACTTTGGTGGGAAGTGTTACTGTCCCCTCTTTGATTTCTACGTCTTCGAAGAATTTCCCGTCTGCCAATACGGAAACTGTCCCGGTGATCCAGTCGACTGACGCTGCGTCGTCAGGCTCATCAAAGGTGAGGACTTTGGAACAGTCGGTCATGATGTAGTCTTTCGGATCTTTGGAGTCTTTGTCTGTTTCCATCTTCTCGATATAGGTTTTACCGTTTCTTTCGACAGCGGTGTAGACTTCGTCGGTCTCTTCGGCTGCCACGGTACAGACGGAAAGATACTTCCCTTTTGTGATGATATGGGACCATGCATAGACTTTCTGGTCATTGATGTAGGCGAGGCAGATGATTTCCCCGTCGGAACGGACGAAGTAAAGTCTGGAGTCGGGATCCTGCATGTAGGCAGCGTCTACGATGGTCTTTCCTCTCAAAAGGTGCTTGGCCAAAAGGGTAAGGTCCATGCCGTCGTAGGAATCGGTCTCAAAAGAGTAGGCCATGTCTCGCACGGTCTGGGAGCGCTTCTGTACGTAGATCAGACGGCTGCCGATGGAAATGGGTTCGACTTCCGTGCATCCGCGGAAGGTCTGTGCTTTGTTGGTGCATTTGGACGGCGTGACGGTGCTGCCGCCGGAGACGATCCATTCATTGGCGTCTGTCAGAACGAACAAATCGCTGGCCGGGCAGACGTGCTTGATTTCTGCCTGCTGACGGGAAATGAAGGATAGGCAGATGGCGCTATCGTCAGTCACGGTGCCGGAGACTTTTTCGACAGAGAAGTTGTTGTAGTCGCCTGTCTTGCTCATCCAAATAACATATGGCTGCTGCTTTGTACCGCCGAATACGAGCCTGTCCTGGAAGAATCCTACGGTTCTTGGATAGCCGTACCGGCTGTTCCATGCGCCGAAGGAGTAGCTGTCTACCTTCCCGGCCTGCCCTAAGGCTTTCTTCACCAGGCAGGTGGCGCTGGTTGCTGAATTCACGGTTTCGATCTGAATGATGCCGGACTTGGTGTAGGCGGTCGATGTAAGGTCGGCTTTCCCGGCAGTGGTGACAAGTCTCATTCTGACATTGTCTGCTTCGTCGACGGTGCCGGATTCGCTCACGTTGTTGTCATCATTGGATTTGTAGATGCGGAAGTCTTTCCATTCTCCCCCATCGACGGATTTCTGGATCTTCACTTCCCCTGTCCATGTACCATGGGTGATGATCTTCCACCCATTCCCTACAGAAATGGGATCCGTGGTCATCGCTCCATCGGCTGTTACGGTCTGGGAAGCGACGTCCTGGGAAATCTTCATCCACATGCCTTTCATGTCGGAGGAGAAGAATGATTTGTCGGACGAAAGAGTGACTTCTCCAGATATTCCGGAAACAGTCAGTGTGGGCTCATCCATGGATCTGACGGTCGCCCATCCTGGATTTCCTTTGTTATAGCTCCCTTGTCCGCCGTTGCCATAGGATGTGCCCGCTTCACCTGCGTGTCCCGTATATACGGTGTAGTGTTTGTGCGGTCTTCCTGTTACCTTGGCTTTGCCGGTGAATGTACCCAGTTGTCCCCCGCCGCCTCCCTGCGCAGTGAGCCCGAAGGCGGTGGAATTTCCGCCGGAATTTCCCGGCGATCCCTTTTCTCCCCCGTCCCCTACTGTGATGGTGTAGGTGGTATTTTCTTTAAGGTAGACAGTCTGTGATACAACGGCACCATTCCCGCCGATGCCACCGGCAGCTTCTACTGTGCTTCCGTCCTCTCTGTATCTGCTGTCTCTATAGTGGCTCACGGTATTGGATCCGCCGCCACCGCCGCCCGCTACGGTCACGGCATAGTTGCCGGTCTTGTGACATTCCCATGCGTATGTACCGGCTTTATTCCATGTCTCATCTACCACGTTGTTACTTACGGTTAAGGATTCATCGAAGTACTGGCTATTCATCACCATTTCTTCGAGTCTCCAGTCGGTGTCGGAGTAGTATTTAAGCTGCATGACGGGATGTGTGCCGGAGGCGATGTACATGATGTCGGCGCTCTGGCAGGTACGCAGTTTGGGAAGTTCGGACTCCAGGTAAGGTGTCGTGATTTCCTGATTGGTAAATTTCCCATCCTTCCAGATGCGGATATACCCTTCTCCTACTTCAAGGAGGAAGGCATGGTTTACGCTGGATTTGAATTCCAGGAGGCGGACTTTGCTTTTCTTGGCGAGGCCGCAATAGATGGATCCGGGTCTTTTATAGACGGCACCATAAGGCCTTATGTAGCAGTTCTCGGCCTGCAGTAAAGCCGCCTGGTATTTCTCCATATCGATACGACAGGCGACTTCTGGTGCGACTTCGCCTGTCGCAAAGGATGACTGCATGAGGTAGATGGTTTCTCTCATCGTTACCTCCTTGCGTCAAAGTACTTCGTGGGATATGCGGGTTTGTGGTGGTTCTGGATGGCAGAGGTGTACATGGCCTGTTGGATGGAAATCTGGTAGAGCTGGTACTGTGACTGCGCCATGTTCTGGCTGCCACTCAATGGCATGGCAATGTGGCTCGCTAATTTGTGGGCCAGGGCTTCGGCAAAGGAGGAATCGAAAAGTACAGCGTTTGTGATATCTGCGGTGTAGTCCATCCATGCATCTTCGATGTCTGCCATGATGATCCTCTGACCCTCGTTCATGAGGGCGATCTGAAACTCGTGGTAGGTATCATCTTTGGCGGATTCATCCGTTTCAATGATGTCGCCGTTCTTGTTGTAGAGCTGGCGGACGACTAAGCATTTCTTGGGCACGGCATAGGCAAATTCCCATTTCGGGACTGTGGTGTCTACCAATGCGAGTTTTTCCGATCTTTCTGCGAAGCCCCAGCGGAATGAGGAAAGAAGGTTTTTTCTTGTCAGTTCGTAGTAGAGTTTGCACTGACGCGCTGCCTCGCTGTCTTCGTCAATGGAGTCGATGCGTCCCTGTCCGATCGAGGAGAGGGCGATATTACAGATATCTGTGCTGTACATGATTTCTCCTAGTGTTTCTTGATGAGATCGATGAGTTGTCTCTTGGTCTTTATGTCCCCTTTGATCTCAATGCCCTCTTTCCAGCAGAGGGCACGGAGTTCATTGGGGGAAAGATCTTCGAGCTTTCCTTTCCCGATCTCTGTGATGTGGATCTCTTTCATTCAAGTTCGCTGTCCAGTGTCATGGCGATGGTGCACTTGCCGCTGGTGGGGCCGGTGACGGAGATGCCGTAATATTTCTTTGCGCCGTAGGGGACTTTGATAAATCCCTTCTGTGCGCCTACAGGGATGGGCAGTGTGCAGAGGGTATCAGCACTATCAAGAGCAGCGGTGTCTGCCGTTTTCAGTGTGATCACGGCAGCCGTTGTAAGGGGAGAAGCGAATTTGGCAGCGAGAAAGAGTTCGTCACCTGCATTGCCTCCCATGCCGTTTGCGATGACGTCCGGGGTAGTGGATACATCTTTATCGAAAATAAATGCGTTTTCTTTGTCGTAGATCATAGTGTCCTCCTTATGCTTCGGTAATGAGCGGCTCGGTATCCTTCAGGGCGTCTTCCTTGTATACCGGGATGCCGAAGAGAGCGAGTACAGAAGTACCGTTTGCGAAGTCCTGGCGGGTAACGTGAACGTGATTCTTGTCCATGAGGTAGGATTCGAGGAAGTCGTAGACTTTCTCGGATACGTAGATACCCAGCTTCATGTTTTCGCCCTGGATTCTTCTGAGAGAGTTCTTCGCATAAATGAGCTGCTCCATGAAGCTCTTCTTCTGCGCGTCGGTGGCTTTGAGAAGGGTAGCGGTGTCGATGTTTCTGACGGCTGCTACCATGCGAGGATCTGCCACCATGAGGCCCGGCTTCCATGTGAAGAGAGATTCAAGTGCCTGATAGGAGCCGCCTTCTGCGTCTTCTACGGTGCGTTCGCCAAGGTCTCTCATCTTAAGGCCTGCGTAACCGTACTTCGGGTAAATGCCGGAAACGCTGTTGCTCCATCCGATAAGCCAGATGGAGGAAAGGGCGCCGCTGGTCTTGCCGCCTGCGTCTCTGACCTGATAGGAGTAGTCTCCTTTGTTTCCGCCGAAGTGATCGTAGCGCTTCGCGAAGCCGTTAAATTCATCAAGATTTACGTCGGAGTCACCGTAGAAGATCATGCTGGCGACTTTTTCAGAGAAGCCTTCGATATGCGCGTCGTCTTCAGAGCGGCGGAATGCCTGCGGATCGGGTTCGAGCTGAAGGAGTTCGATGTCGACGCGGGAGCGGGCTTCCAAAATGCAGCAGGTGTCCCGGACCTGTTTGGTGCTGGACTTGGTCGGCTGTACGCCTTTATTGATAGCGCGGAGGGACGGTGTCGGGATGGAGGTTCTCTGCGTGGTCTGGTTGCCGGTCGGCAGGTTCCCCTGTTTCCACTTGATGTCGTCCATGATGGGGTTGGACTGTTTTAATACTTCGATGATGTGATCAATGGTGTCGTCCGGTGCCTGACGCTTTCGGAGGTCATTGAAATTGAGTGCAAGGTTTCCAATGGTTGCCATGGTTTATCTCCTTATCTTTTTAATGATTCCCAATCGGTATTGGGGTATGGATTATCTTCTTTGGTGGCGGCTGCTGTATTGGTCTTGATTCCGCCATCTTCGGAAATCAGATCGCCAAGGAGGGCGAAGGCTTTCAGCATAGGAAGGGAAGAGAATACGGCAGAGCCTGCGAAGGAGTCTCTGATGCCGGGGATCTGCCTTTCAAGGTAGTTCATGAGGACGCCGGCTCTTGCGACGGTGGGTTCAAAGTCTTTACCCAGTTCTTTCATGGCTGCAGCGGCGTTAGTATCTGCCTCTTCCTGCTGCGCCTTCTGGTAGGCTTCACCGACTTTGCCCGCCCAGTCATACCCAAATTTGGCCAGTTCGTTTGCCTGGTCATTGGTGAGGTTCATGCCTCGTGCGAGTTCGCCGAAGGAGTCGGCGGTGTCCTGGTCGAGTTCCATCCCATCCGGAAGGGATGCAGTGAAGTCATAGGTGTCCGGAGCGCCTGTGGCTTTCCCTGCTCCTGATAACAGGGTGCCGCCGGATGGATTGCTTTCCCTCTGCGGTGTCTGCTGGTTCTGGTTTCCCTGGGCTCCTGCGCCCTGTGGGTTCTGCTGATTGTCTACAGGTGTGTTCTGTGGTGTCTGCTGATCGGTTCCAGTGTTCATGTCATTGTTCTGGATATCCATGCTCAGTCCTCCTTGTTGAATATCCGGTTCTGCCGGATTTTGAAATCTATGAAATCTTTGTCGATCGCCTGCAGTGACTTATGGCCTTCTTCAAGGCCTAAGGTGTCAAGGATCAGGTTGGTGATTTCGATGCCGACTTCCCGTCTTCCTTCCCGGAAGTAGGTTTCGGCGTTCCCTGTATAGGAGCTGGTGTTGAGTCCGCTCATGTTGAAAATCCTCGAAAGGATCCATCTTCCTTCTTCTGTCTTGACGACCTTCTTGATGGCGTCTATGTCTTTGTCCCGCTGGCACTGAAGGAAGTATTTCTGCCAGCGGGCGTCTCTGGAGTTTGGGTCTACGATGGCGTGTTTCATAATACGGAAGGTCCTCCCGGCCCATTGACGCCTAAGAGGTTCTGCAGAGCGGGGTTCCCGTTCTGCGCGGCGTCTGACAGGTTCTTGGCGGCCTGTGCTACAGGAGCCAGTGCCTGTGCTTGTGCGAGCTGTTCCTGTTCTTCTTCCTGCTGCATCATGGCCTGCTGTTCCTGCTGGATCAGCTGCTGGGCTTCTTCGGTGCTTCTCTGCATGGCCGCCGGAGCGCCTAAGAGGTCAAAGTATTTCTTGACGGTGCCTAAGGGGTCTACCATCTTCAGGGACTCTGGATAGAGCTGCGCCATTTGTCCTACGAAGGCGAGGGCCTGCTCGATGTTCACAAGACCGCTCATCTTCTGTGCCTGTGCCAGAGGAGAAATGTATTCGATCTTGACGTCGGCTTCGGAGAGTTCGGCTGCGAGCTCATCCGGGATGGGTGGGAAGATGTTGTTTCTCTCAAGGATGTTGTAAACACGCTCAATGATCGGTGTCAGGAATTCATCCTGCAGTCTCTCGACGACAGGGCCTAGCTGCTGCAGCTTTTCCTGCTGGCGTTCCATGACTTCTCTCGCTGTCATCTGCGGGGTGTCGATGGATTCGAGCATGAGGAATAGGTCGGCGCTATAGGTCCTCTTGATGGTGTCTTCAAGCCTCTGGATTTCCTGCGCCATCCACTGCAGGTTGGTCGGTGCCTGGAACAGGGGAACGACGCCCTGCCCTCCCATCTGGGTATTGGTGACAGTGATACCACCGGGGTAGCAGTTGACGCCGCTCTGGTAGGTGGCTGCGTCGGTGGTCAATGGTGGCTTGACCGTGATTTCGATTGCGGTCAGGAAATCCTTCTTCATGATCTGCAGGGACTTGGCGTCACCTTCGGCGTACCATCCGGGGCCTTTCCCGTAGGAGTCGTTTCCTGTGACCTGGTATCTGGCCACCAATACGGGGCATTCTTCAAAGCCTCCTGTATAGAGGAAGCCGCCGTTTTCATTGGGGTCCTGCCCGTCTACCCAGTAGAGGGAGACAAACGGCATGTCCTTATTTGATGGGCCGTTCCTTTTGCTGTCATTAGGCATGACGAGCCACCACACGTCGAAGGCCATATCGTAGCGCCTTGACGGGGTGTTGAACGCGTCTTGTACGTTCCTTGGCAAATGGTCTTTCCCAAACTGCTGCACGATCTGGTCGGCGTTCATTTTGATTTTCCGCGCAAAGGTGTTGATGCGGTTTCCCGCCGATGTGTCGATGTAGTAGGAACCAATGGTGAATGCCTGGAAGCGGACGCCACTTTCCGGTGATGGGAATACAGCTATAGGAGCCTGCCCGAAGGGAAGCTCGGTATAGCAGGCGTGGATGGTGTTGTAGAAGTTGGATCTGTGCAGCACAGCTTCTACGATGGCCTGCCGTTCGTCAAGAAGTCTTTCGGCTTCTATGTTTTCCTGATCCGTGGAGAATCCGAATTTGAACCACTGGCGCGATGGCGGTGTCAGTCCTGACATGATACCGGCTGCGAAGGCCTGATTGGCGAGCCATGCGACGCCGTTGCTGATGGCGAGGTCGCGTCTTCTGCCTTTATCTGTCTCATCGTCGGTGTCATCAAATTCCCCCAGAAAGGGAAGCTCATAGTCTCTGATGGCTTTCCATCGTTCAATATAGGGGTTTCTTTTGTTCTTTAGAAGCTTGATCCGTGACAGGGCGGCGTGCTTGTCCGGTGCTCTGATGTTCTGCCCATCCGCCGGAAGGGTTTCCGGTGGCATGGCGCTGGCTAAGATGGTATTCATCCTAAGGTGTCCTTGCTTCCTGCATTACTCAGCAGCGTCGCAAGGCGTGTGGCTGCGAATCCCTGCTGCTTTTTCTTTCTCTTGCTGGCTTCGGTGTCCCCGTCGTTATCTGATACCTGAGAATTGGTTACGTCGGTGACGGCCGGATCGACTTTCTGCGCCGCCGGAACTTTGGGGGATTTAAATGGGTTTCCGCACATGGTGTCTCCTTTCAGAATAACTGGTAGTTGGTGTTGGCTTTGCCGTTTCTTTTCCGATTGACGACAGGGACGGCAAAGGTCAGTGCCAATGCATCTGCGTCGTTTGGCGATGGGATGCCTTCTTTTTTCATTTCGTCTTTGGACCTCAGCTGAATGCGGCCGTCCATGGTGGGTTTGATTTCCACGTGGGTGAGGTCGTCTATCAAGGTCTGGTCGGCTTCTATGACGCCGCCGGTCTGGAACCATTTCTTCATAGCAAACCACATGTAGGCGCGCATGTTGACGCAAGCAGGATCGGGAGAGGAGCCCGCGAAGGAGATGAGGTTCCACGCTCTTCCCATGGTGGTACCAGCGGAGTAGATGCCGGTGCCGTATCCTAGATCAATGTTGACGGCTGCTGCGTGATACTGGTCTTCGAAGCGGGCTATCATGTTGGCTATTGTCATGTCGTTGGTGTTCTTTAGGATCCTTGCGAGTTTCTTGGTGTAGAGTCCCTGCCGGAGGTAGATGGAGGTGGCGTCTCCGCCGGACCATGCTGGGTCTACGCCTATGACGCAAGGGGCGAATTTGTATTGCCCTTCGTGCAGGTTCCTTTGCGCTGCTTTCTTGACTAGCCCTAAGGGGATGAACTGCAGGTCGGAGGCGTCCGGGAAGTCTCCGGTGACTCGGACTTTGAAGAAGTCGCTGTCTGCTCCATAGGCTTCTTCCCACTGGGAGATCTTTGTCTTGTCTGAAAATCTGACGGATCTGGAATCTACCTGCATGGTGTGCCAGTAGGGACGGAATTTGTGGAAGCAGTCGTAGAATCTTCCGGTGTTTCGTGTCGGGTTCCCGAAGGCGCACCAGAGTCTTTCTGTGTTGGCGTCGTTTAAAGCGCCTTCTGCGACTTCCCAGATCTTATCGTCGATGGCAGAGGCTTCGTCGAAGATGAGGATGGTTCTGTTTCCCTGATTGTGAAGGCCTGCGAAGGCTTCCGGGTTGGCCACGGACCACGGGATGGCGTCGATACGCCAGTTCTTTTCCTTACCGTCTTCGGCTGCGAAGATGGAAGTGGCGGTGACTTTGAATAAATCTCTTGCGAGGAACATGGCATGCCACTTCATGAGTTCCGGCCATGTCTTCGTAAGGAGCTGTGTCTCGGTGTTGGCGGTGACGACGCCGCGGGTATTCTCGTGGGTGGAGATCGCCCAGAGGATGAGCCAGGATACCAAAGCGGATTTCCCGATGCCATGGCCTGAGGCGACGGCTTCTTGGATGACTTTGTCCGGGGATACGTTTTCGCCTATATGGCCCAGTATTTCCTTCTGCCAGGCTTCGGGGCCGTCCTGATGGGTAAGGAGTCCTTCGCCCCATGGGAAAGCCCAGTAGACGAAGCTGAGGGGGTCTTTCGCTAAACCCGCGAGGTCATTTACTATTTCGGTGTTCATTCACTCGTTTCCTCGCTTTCTTCAGTGCGTCTGTCATGCCTACATTCCCGGAGAGTTCCACTTCCTGCTTGTCTCTCCAGTCTTTCGGCATCCGGTTCTTTAGCCAGAAGATGGCCGCAATGGTATCTGGGGGGATTTGCGTCTCGGTCGTGCGCTCGGTCTTCGTCACTCCCCCCTTGGCGTCCGTTGTTGTGATTGTTGTGGTTTCTTTGACGGTGCATCCGGCCGCTTTTTTGAAGAGGGCATTTTCGACAATGGTGTCTGCTACGGCCTTATTATTTTTTAGGGCCTCGGAAATCTCGGGATGTTTCTTCTTCCAGTCGTATAAAGTCGCTACGTTGATTCCCATGTTGTGGGCGATGTCTTTGTCTGTTAATCCATTGCGTGCCCATCTCCCTAAAATCAAGAGATTGTTCGGCTCTGTCCACTTCTCCCATTTCCCTTTGGCCATGCTCTCACTCCCTAAAAAACGCAAAAAGGGACCGGTATCTTTTATCGTTGCCCGCGAGATATATGCGGGTAAAAGGTACCGGCCCCTTTCGGATGCCGAAAATCTGCTGGAGATTTCATGACTATCTTACGATGGTTTGGATGAATTGTCAAATTCTTCATCGTGGAAGTGTGTCACGATGCGCTTCATGGATATGTGCTTTCCACGGCAGCGCATGAAGTATCTCACAAGGATCCCCCGTTCTCCTGCTTCGAAGACTAGCGTCCTGCCCTGGCGTCTTTTGCGTAAGGATCTCTTTTTCACTGTTTCCGGGATATTCAGTTTATTGAAATCTTTCTTTGCCAGGGCTTCCGCTCTCTCTTCGATGGTCATCCCTTGATCTCTTCTACCTCCCATCCTTCCTTGCGGTAGCCGTTTAAGATACGGTAGTACGCAAGAAAGGCTTCTTTCTTCCCTTTGATGGTTTCTCTCTTTTCTGCATTGAGCTGGATGAATCCTTTGCTGCTCGATGGATAGACGATGATTTCGTAGACACCATTCACCTGCCCCGAATCACAGAGCTTTCTCCCCATCGTGAGTTCTTTCCGTTCTTTTCCTTTGCGGATATATGTAATCATGCTGCCTCCTAAAATGGTATGTCTTCCTGTGGCCCTTTCTCAGGGAACATGCTCTCTTCTCGCTGCTCCGGTTTGGAAGGACCGAACTGGTTAAACCCGCCGGAATTGTTTCCATAGCCATTGGAAGCGCCGCCGGATCCCTTGCCATATCCGCCGGAATAGCTTCCTCCTGATGACGTTGCGCTTTCTCCCCATTTCGGATCAGCTACGATGTCTGCTACGACTTCCATGATCCAGTGCCTCTGGCCGCTGTCGTCATCGTAGGATCTGGTATTCAGGCTGCCATGGATGTAGACGAAGGTTCCCTTCTTGCAGAAGTTGGCTACTCTTTCCGCGATGGCTCCCCACGCAACGACATTGATCCATGCGGTCTGTTCTTTCTGTTCACCATTCTGCGAAACATAGATGCGACTGGAGGCGACGGTAAATGTGGCAACGGCTCTCCCTGTCTTAGTGGATCTGACGACTGGGTCTCTTGCGAGGTTCCCGGATATTTCTACGCTGTTCAATTCTTTCTCCTTTCAATTCAATTTAATTCGCGGAAAATCGAAAAAAATCTATCATTCTTCATTTGCCCGCTCATTGCTTGACTCCTGCTCACCATCCCGGCTCATTTTAAAAAGGTTTTGTTCTCTTCGCTCGCCGCTGATGTAAAGCGCCGCTTCATCATAGATTTTCTTTATGATGCGGAGCACGTTATCGGTCGGAGTGATGTCTTCGATCGTGCTGAACCGCTGCGTGGTAGGGCTGCCTTTGAGATAGAACCGCCCACCCAGCCGCACTCCTTTCAGCGCCCCGGATTTCTTATCCCGCTTTGGCACTACTTTCTCCACCGCGAAAATGGCCTGTACCGGTTTCTCGGGTCTATAGTCCCCTGCCATGTCGGTATAGTAAAAGCTCATCGCCGCCATAGCGGTTCTAAATTCTTCTCTCGGCTGCTCTTCACACGTGAACGTTTTCACACCATCCGCATCGACATAACTGATGGAAACACTGCTGTTATTCAGCTGGATACTTTGGAACTGGATTTCTCCCGCCCACAGGTTTCTGCCCTCTTTACTCTCGAGCAGGTTTTGAATTTGGTTTCTTAGGCGCTTGTCCAGCTCTCTCGGATTCTCTTCTTCTGTCATTCTGCTTTCTCTCTTTCTTCGGCTTCTTTGAATACTTGTTCCTGGAAGTATCCGCTATGCAGGCTGAGATACCACCCGGTCCAAAATTCAATCTCGATTTTCCGCCTTTGGTTGATGGGTTCTCTCTTGCACCAGTAGAGATGGTGCTGCGGGTGGTCTTTCTTTTTGGTCTCAAGTTTCTTGGCTTTGAAGGCTTTCCTTGTCCCCCGGAATGCTCCGGCTACGATTCTTTGAATGACCATACGGGCATCGTGCTTCCTCATTCGATCCCCCATGTGACTCCCTTTTCTCTGCATGTTTTGCAATATTCTTCTCCTCCTTTCGCCCGGAAGATGGCGCCGCACCCGGCGCAAATTTTCTGTAGGGGCTTTGCTTTCTCTGCGATCTCTTCCTGTCTTCTAACTGCTTGCTCTTTGGTCATCAGCATGGCGAATGGAAAGAAACCGGTGTCTTCGTAACTGTAGTTCCTCTCTTCGACATCCACATGACGCTTTGCGCTGACGCCATTGGTATAGGCTCTTGTCACGATCCATTTCACCGGGACGCCGGATGAATTCTGAATGTACACTTCAGGTTTTCTGGCGCGTAAAGAGGCGATGTATTCTTCCCCTGTCATAATAGGTCCCTCTTTTCTCTTCGCATGAGACTCCCTAAGCTCATGCCGCCGGACATGCCGATTTCTCCTTTTCTATGCTTGTTGCTCTTGGAAGTATTGTGCTTCCAGTATTTCTTCTCACAGAGACTGCAGCAGAAGACGGTCCTCTTGTCGGTTCTTTCCCAGACAAGGACTTCGTGCCCGCACTCTTTGCAGGAAAAGGCTCGAATGATCGATACGCCCTTGGGTGGATCAGGATGCTTGATTTCTTTTGCTTTCCTGTTGTGCTTTTTGCAGCACCTGTAGGAGCAATACTTCTGGCCTGCGCTGCCGTCAAATGACTTCCCGCACTCGGGACAGATCTTACTCATTTTTTCTCCCTCGCTTTTTCTTCTTTGGGATCGCCGCATACCTCGCGATCTGCAGCGGATACCCCCAGCCCGTGAAGGTATTCATGACGTCTACCAGGGCATATCCCTTTTTCGCCGTCGGTCTTTCTCTCCATTTCTTTGACTGGATGGTCTGATAATGGACTTCTGGCTTCTTGAG
>ERZ1024349.11-NODE-11-length-33585-cov-11.315309_pt1 | contig 33585 bp, 62 predicted proteins | sample MGYA00520789_ERZ1024349 | MGnify/ENA primary metagenome ERZ1024349 (study PRJEB33242, sample SAMEA3444257) | Homo sapiens | biome: Host associated; feature: Gastrointestinal tract; material: Stool | place: Uganda | collected 2011-01-01 ...
GATATTAGAAACGCCGCAAGTGCAATATCTGTGTAGCTGTATATACGGCGTGGGTTTGGAAATTGTCAAGGGCAACAGTGCGGAAATAAGCACCAACCTTAACCGCACAGTAAAAGGCACGGCGCAATTAACAGGCCTGGGCATTGGGTCAAGTATCACCGGTAAGCATTACGACTATATCTACACCGACGATATTGTCAATATTTCCGACCGTATAAGCCGTGCAGAGCGAGAGCGCACAAAAGCCATATATCAGGAGTTGCAGAACATCAAAACAAGAGGCGGGCGCATTTTTAACACCGGTACACCGTGGCACAAAGACGATTGTTTTTCTATAATGCCACCGGCGGAAAAATACAGCGTATATGACACCGGTATTGTTGCAGAGGCAGAAATCGCAAAATTAAAAGACAATATGACCCGGTCATTGTTCCGGGCAAACTATGAGTTGCGCCATATTGCCGAGGATGATGTTATATTCTCCACCCCGAATATTAACGCCGACCCGGCACTTGCAGATCAAGGCGAATGCCATATTGACGCCTCTTATGGCGGTAGTGACTACACGGCATTTACAATCTGCCGAAAAAAGGACGGCAAGTATTATGTGTATGGTAAGTTGTGGCAAAAGCACATTGATGACTGCCAGCCAGACATAATACGGGCAAAAAGGCATTTTAACGCAGGACGAATATACTTAGAGACTAACGGCGACAAGGGCTATTTAGCACGCAATTTAAAGGCTCTGGGCGAAAGGGTATCAGCGTATCACGAAAATATGAACAAGTATCTGAAAATTACAAGCTATTTAAAAGGCCGGTGGAAAGATGTGTATTTTGTGGCCGGAACGGACACGGAGTATATTAACCAGATATGCGACTACAACGAGAACGCAGAACACGACGACGCCCCCGACAGCCTTGCAAGTATTATCCGTATTAAGTGGGCAAGGAAAGATGACGGTGTAAAAAAAGAACCATACCCAATATGGTTGGGATAGTAAAAAAGGAGTTGAAAAATGAAAACATATCAAGACTTAATCGCAATAGGCGAGGACGAAACAAAAAGAAAATCTTTTGTAATGGCGGTTATTCGTGCGCACCAGGACACCGGGCTGTATAAAACGGCGGTGGATGCGCAAGAGTATTACTGCCACCATAACCCGACGATTATGCGTTATCAAAAAATGATACACAATTTGGCGGGGCAGGCGATACCTGATATTTTGGCGTCAAATAGTAAGATAGCCTCTAACTTTTTCCATTTTGCCGTGTCACAGGAAAATCAATATCTTCTTGGCAACGGCGCAACCTTTCAAAACCCGGAAACAAAAGACAAGTTAGACCCGGATTTTGATTACAAATTGCAAAAAGCAGGCAAGGAGGCTTTAATCGGCGGTGTAGCTTTCGGTTTTTTCAATCTTGATAAAATTGATGTTTTTTCTATCCGTGAGTTTGCGCCGCTGTATGACGAGGAAAACGGCTCTCTCCGTGCAGGTGTTAGATTTTGGCAGGTGTCCAGTGATAGACCGTTGAGGGCGACACTGTATGAGGAGGACGGATATACAGAGTATATCACCCACACCGACAGACACGAAAACAAGACAATGGATATTTTGCACCCGAAAAGACCGTATAAATTAGTTGTGCGGTCAACGGTCATTGACGGCGACCAAATTGTTGACGGCTTAAATTACAACGGCTTTCCGATTGTACCATTATACGGCAACGAGGCGAGACAAAGCGAGCTTGTGGGCAACCGTGGCACGATTGACGCATTCGACCTTTTAAACTCTAACCTTGTCAACGGTGCAACCGACGGAAACATTATATACTGGATTTTGGAAAATGCTGACGGTATGAACGACGAGGACGACGCAAAATTCTTATATAAATTGCGAATGCAAGGTGTAGCTCACGCCGAGGGCGACGGCGTAAACGGCGGAGCAAAAGCAACGCCGCACACGGTAGAGGCACCGTACCAAGGCACAGTGGCGACGATAGAAAAATTAGAGGAAAGATTGTATCAAGATTTTATGGCGTTTAATGTTAAGGACTTAACAGGCGGACAAAAAACGGCAACGGAAATCAAAGCCGCCTATCAATTATTAGACAGCAAAGTGGACGCCTACGAATACGAGGTTATCCGATTTGTCCGTGGCATTTTAAGTCTTGCGGGCATTGACGACAGTGTATCATTTACAAGGTCTAAAATTATCAATAACACCGAGGAAATTCAAGCAGTATTACAAGCGGCAAATTACCTTGACGAGGAGACCGTAACCCGAAAGGTGTTAGAAGTAATGGGCATGTCGGATAGTGCGAAGGATGTATTGCGCCGAATGACAGAAAGCGAGGCAAGCCGATATAACTATGACGACGGCGATAATGGTAATATCGACCAAAACAATAATTTACCACCTAAAACCCGTGAGGAGTGATTAAATGGACGAGACCGAGAAAAGGCTACGCCGAATTGAAAAAGAAATTGTCGATATATACCGCCGTGCTTACGGCGATATATCCGCAAAGTGGAAAAAGTATCTTGCACAGGCAGAAAAGAAAAACGCCTCTATAAAAAAGAAATGGGAAGATGCGATAAAGAACTACGGCGAAAACAGCCGGCAGGCAAAGACCGCTGAAAACGAGTATAAAGAGGCGTTAAAAAAAGCTACAATTATGGATAACCGTTTCCGCCAAATGCAACAGGACACAGCCAAAAAAATCACACAAACAAATCAAATCGCCGCTAAATATGCCAACGGAAAAATGGCGGGGATATACACCTTGAATTACAATGAAACCGCAAAAGTATGCGGTAAGAAAATCGGGTATAATTTCACACTGGTAAGTGAGCGCACAATCCGTGATTTGATAACCGACGGCGAAAAAAGCCTATTGCCAAAATCAAAAATAGATATACCGAAAGACTTATTATGGAATAAGAAAAAGCTAAGCGGTGAAGTATTGCAAGGCATATTAGAGGGGGAGGATATCCCTAAAATTTCAAACCGCCTACAAAAAGTGGTCGGTATGAATAGCGCAAGCTCCGTGCGCAATCGGCGTACTATGGTGACGGCTGCACAAAACAAGGGCAGGTTAGACCAAATGCTTGAACAGGAAAAACTCGGAATACGCATTCAAAAAGAGTGGCTATCCACTCATGACGGCAGAACAAGAGACAGCCATGCACGGCTTGACGGCGAGAGGCGAGAACTGGACAAGCCATTTTCAAACGGCTTAATGGAGCCGGGAGATCCGAAAGGCGCACCGGGCGAGGTGTATAATTGCCGTTGTACACTGGTATACTTTTACCCGGATTACCAATAACAGGAGGTTACTATTATGTCAATGCAAGATAACAGCGACGAGGTCAAAAGTGCTATACATCAAGCAGCCAAAGAGGCAATGGAAGTTGTCGGCGGCATGTTAGAAAGCTATCGGAAAAAGAACATCACCACATATAAGTGGCAACACAAGACTGCAAATCGAAAAAATGAAAAATATCACGCCGCTATTGATACGGGTTTATTGCGTAACTCCATAACATACGCAGTCAGCGGAGGCGAGGCGCACGATACAAGTTATAGGGCGGATGACGGAAGTAAATCCGGCAGTTACAGCGGTACAGCCCCGGAGGAAAGCGACGGCGTATCGGTATATGTTGGGTCAAATGTGGAATATGCCGGGTATATAGAGTTGGGAGTGCCGTCAAGTGATATACCTGCCGTGCATTACTTGTCTGACGCCGTCAATCAAAATCAAAAACGGTTGGAAAAGGCAATCGCTGACACAATGGCAAAAGCGAGCAAATAACAAAAAATTAGAGAGTTAGGGTAAAACCTAACTCTTTTTTTGTGTCTAAAAACAAAACACAGCATAAAAAATCATAAAAGTGCATAGTAAATCAGTAGTTGGAAAAATTTAAAAATTATAAAATTAAAGTAATCAAATGACGAGGAACTGTCACCGAAGAAAAGGAGATTAAAAACTATGGCATTAACAAGAAAAATGCTCAAAGCAATGGGCATTGACGAGGACAAAATCGAGCAGATTATTGACGAGCACTCCGAGAGTATAAGCGCAATAAAGGCCGAGCGTGACGACTACAAGGAGAAAGCCGAGCAGTTGGGCAACATCCAAAAGCAACTGGAAAAAGCACAACGGAAAGCAGAAAAAGCCGACGAATGGGAAAATAAATATAACAATTACAAAACAGAGATTGAAAGCAAAAAATCAAAGCGGAGTAAGGAAACAGCATATCGCCGGTTGTTGAAAGATATCGGAATCAGCAACGACGCAAGGATTGATAAAATAATCCGAATATCCGACCTCTCCCGGGTGCAAATGGAGGACGGAAAAATCAAAAATGCGGACAGCTTGAAAACCGACTTAAAAAAAGAATGGAGCGATTTTATCCCGACAACCTCGACTAAGGGTGCAAACACACAGACGCCGCCGACAACAACACCGACCACAATCAAATCTAAGGCGGATATATACGCCAAGGACGACCACGGCAGATATAAGTTATCGGCATCGGAAAGACAAGAGGCACTTATCAAACTTAGTCGGACAGAAAACGAAAAAGGAGATTAACATATTATGGCTATAACAGGCGTAACAACAACAAGCAGCATGTCAGGTGTAACAGCAAGAGAGGTGGATTTTGTAACCCGATTTGCGGACAACTGGCAGGCATTGATGGATATTTTGGGCATTGTGCGCCCGATTAAAAAGGCACCGGGCACACAGCTTGTATCTTATACAGCAGAGCCTAAAACAGGCCTTGCGGCACAGGTGGGCGAAGGTCAGGAAATTACATTCACAGAATTTAAGGTGACACCAAAAACATACGAAAATATCACCCTTGAAAAATATGCAAAATCTGTATCAGCGGAGGCAATCGCAAAATACGGCGCAGCAGTCGCTATCGAAAAAACAGATGACGCATTTCTTGTGTCTTTGCAAAATGCGGTACTTACAAAATTTTACACTTTTTTAGCAACAGGCACACTAACAAAAACAGAGACAACATGGCAAAGAGCCCTTGCAATGGCAAAGGGTGCTGTTCTCAATAAGTTCTCAAAAATGAATAAGTCTGTAACTGATGTTGTGGCTTTTGCCAATGTAATGGACTACTACGATTACATCGGCAACCGGTCTATTACAGTACAGACATATAACGGCATACAGTATGTTAAGGACTTTATGGGCTACGGCACTGTATTGTTGCTTGACGAGGACAAAGTACCGGCCGGCAAGGTATTCGCCACACCAGTGGAAAATATCGATTTGTACTATGTAGATCCAAGCGACCCGGACTTTGCAAAATCCGGATTGATATACACAACCGACGGTGTAACAAACCTTATCGGTTTCCACGCTGAGGGTCAGTATTCCACAGCCTCCGGCAATAGTTATGCCATTATGGGTCTTACCCTTTGGGCTGAGTACCTTGACGGTATCAGTGTTGTAACAGTAAGTGCCGAAGGTATAGGAGGTTAATTAGGTTATGATTGGGGAAATATTGGCGTATCTGCGCAATTATTTTGTGCAAGAGATATACAGCGGTGATTTTGCGATAGAGGAAAGCAAAATATCAGGTGTGCCGATTGCACCCAATCAATATTATAGGGTGGTCGGTAGCGTGTTCAACGATGGCGTATATATCAATGACCCGGCGAAATCCGAACTGACAGACGAAATATTTTCCGGGGCAGTCTGGGCACTTGCCGTCCCACCCGACCTAATTAAGCTATCAAAAGAAATAGAGGATTATATCGCAAAAGATACTGTTAGCTCCTACACATCCGAAAGTTGGGGCGGGTACAGTTATACTAAACGGACAGAAAACGGCGCACCTATCAGTTGGCAAGGTGTATTCCGTTCAAGGTTAGCGAGGTGGCGCAAATTATGAGCCTGATTGATTATGCAATGGAAACTTGCGTTTTTATAACGCAAAAACACATACCGGACGGCTACGGCGGATATACGGTAGATTACACGGACGGTGCGGAATTTTCCGCCGCTGTTACTTATAACAACAGCTTAGAGGCAATAGTGGCCGCAAAGCAAGGTGTAACATCTTTGTATACAATCACGACCGCAAAAGGGGTTGGATTGAGATATTACGAGCTTATTAAGCGTAAGAAAGACGGCAAAGTGTTGAGAATAACATCCAACGCCGACGATAAACAGACACCAACGCCCGCCAGTTTTGCATATGAGCAAGTAACCGCCGAGGAGTATGTATTATCATGACAGCCGTACAAGCACTTAACGCCTTTTATAACCGATTTTGGACGGCGTATGAGGAGACAAGCGTACCTAAAAACGCAGAATTACCATATATCACATATCAAGTTGCGTTGGGTGACTTCCCCGATACGGTTGTATTAACTGCCTCGTTATGGTATCGCTCCACAAGTTGGAAAGCCATAACCGAAAAAGAAGAGGAAATATCGGACTATATAGGCACAGGCGGAGTAATACTGCCAACAGACGACGGCGCAATCTGGATAACCAAAGGCACGCCCTTTGCGCAGTTCACAGATGACGACAGCGACAGCAATGTCAAGCGTATAATTCTTAATCTTACATTCAATTATCTAACTACATAAGGAGGGAGAAAAACAGTGAAATTTACAAAAATTCCGGCAAATACCTTTGAAAAATTGCAACTTAATGCCGGTGTACTTTTGTCGGAATTTAATCCGGCCGAGGGAACAGTGACCGAGGGTAATATCCTGGGGGCTACTTCCGGCGGTGTCAATTTTGCAGCCACACCGACATACTCCGATTACGGTGAGGATATAGACAACTGCCCGAAGAACACAAAAGAGCTTAAAAGGCTTGACGAATGGGCGGCTACAATGTCAGGAACATACTTGACAGTAGACACCGAACGGGCGAAAAGATTACTTGCGGCCGCAGATGTAAGCGACAACAAAATCACGCCGAGAAATGATTTAAAACTCGCCGATTTTGCAGATATTTGGTGGGTAGGCGATTACAGCAGTACATCAGGTGACGCCTTTGTTGCTATTAGATTGATTAACGCTTTATCAACAGGCGGTTTCCAGATCCAGTCCGGCGATAAGGCAAAAGGTCAATTTGCTTTTGAATACACAGCGCATTACAGCATGTCAGCCCCGGACACCGTACCTTTTGAAATTTACATCGGCACAGGAGCGTAAATATGAAATTATCGGAATTTAAAGGCGAGGACGCCTACAACGCCATTGAACGGTTATTAGACCCAATGGCAGAAATTTGCACAGACGAGGAAATCGTAAACTGTGCGAAATCCGGGGAAAAATTAAAATTAGTTAAACGATTGATAGGTGCACACCGTCAGTCGATTAACACAATCCTTGCAGTATTGGATAAGGCAGACCCGGAAACATATCAAGTCAGCTTGATAACCTTGCCGGTTAAAATTTTAGAACTTTTGAACGATGAGGAAATAATCAAGCTTTTCAAATAAGCAGGGTTGAGGAGGCAGGCGCAACGCTTATACTCTGCTTGCAGGAAAGTAAAAATATAATATCAATCAAAACATTTTTGCGATATGTCATACAACGCTACAACGACCGTCAGCGTGAGTTGGCGTATCGCATTTATGTTACAGATACCTGCCGCTTGTATTGGCGGCGGAATACAGAGGGTGAACCGCCTAAGAGATACGCTGAAATCATAGGGCTGGCGAAACCCGACAACAGAACCGCAGAGGACATTATATCCGGTTTAAAAATGCGAGGATTGGAGGTGACGGAAAATTAGTTTAAAACTTTTTGAAGTGTTTGCAAAATTGACACTAAAAACAGATGATTTTGACAAACGGATTGACAAAGCGACAACACGGGGAAAAAATGCCGAAAAAGGTATGGACATCCTGCAAAAAGCGGTTGAGAAATTGTCCCCGGAAACACACGCATTATCCAATAAATTAAGCGTGTTGACAGAACAATATAACAAACAAAAAGAGGGAGTTAAAAAATTAACCGACGAATTTAACGCCGAAGTCAAAGCCTCCGGGGCAAGTTCAGAGGCGGCGCAAGCCCTCAAAGAAAAACTTGACGAGGCACAAAAAAGAATGGCAAGTACCGCCGAGGAAATGGACAAGGTCAAAAAATCATTGACTGATGCCACAACGGAAAGTGGAAAAGCTAACACCCGGTTAAGCAAGTTATCCACTACATTGGGCACAGGCTTAGCCAATGCCGCAAAAATCGGTGCAACCGCAATTGTGGCAAGTACGACCGCAGCTGTCGGTGCGGTTACAGCTATAACAAAAAAATCCGTTGAGGCATATGCCAATTACGAGCAGTTGGAGGGCGGTATTGGTAAATTATTCGGCACAGCCGGACAAAGTTTACAGCAATATCTAAACCGGAACTTGGATATGTCGAAAGCAACGGAAAAGCAGATTGACCGTGTAAAAGAGAAATATGCCATTTTAGACCAAGCTCAAACAAAAGCAATGGAAAACGCAAAAAAGGCTTATAAATCTGTCGGTATGTCTCAAAATACATACATGGAGAGCATTATGGGCTTTTCCGCCTCTTTGAAAAACTCTCTTGGCGGTGACAGCATAAAGGCAGCAGAAATGGCGGATAAAGCTATGCGAAGTATCGCCGATAACGCAAATACATTCGGTAAATATAGCGTCAAGGAATTGTCTGATGTTTACACAGCCTTATCCAAGGGAATGTATCAAACACTCGACAATTTAATGTTAGGTTACAAAGGCTCAAAAGAAGGTATGCAGGCATTGATTAAGGATGCCAATGCGTTAAAAAGAGCAAACGGTGAAGTCGGAAAATTAAGTATTGATAATTTCGCCGATATTGTCGAGGCCATAGATTTAGTTCAGCAAAAAATGAACATTGCCGGAACGACACGGCGTGAGGCGGCAAGCACAATTGAGGGTTCGGGCAACATGGTAAAAGCTGCATGGGAAAATGTGTTGATAGGTTTTGCCGACCCGGAACAAAACATACGTGAGCTTGTGCACAATTTAATCGAATCCGTGATAACTTATTTGGGTAATCTTATGCCTCGTGTAGGAGAAGCCTTTGCCGGTATCGGTGAAGCTATTAGCTATGCAACACCTGTTATTATACGGAAAATTCCTGAACAGGCAGAAAGCATATTGCCGACATTGATAGATACAGCGGTATTGCTTGTAACAACGCTTGGAACGGCTTTAATTGAAAACACCCCGTCATTGATAGAAAACGGCATAACGCTATTATCCAGCCTTGTAACCACTTTTGTGAATAATATCCCGCAATTTGTCGACTTTATAGTTCAAATGATACGAGAAATGCGGAAATCCCTTATTGGTAGCTCGCCGAAATTGATAGCCGCCGGCCTGACCTTGATAGGCGGACTTGTGGGCGGTCTTTTACAGGCGTTTGTCGCCCTTGGCGGTGATTTTATCAAGTGGATTTGGAACGGCGCAAAAGAGGTCTTTGAGGACTTAAAAAAGCAGGCTTTGACTTGGGGCGGCGATATGATTAACGGTTTTATTGACGGTATCAAGGCAAAAATCGAGGATGTCAAAGCGGCCGCAAGCAGTGTGGCAAACGCTGTTAAAAACTTCTTGCATTTCTCCCGTCCTGATGTGGGTCCGTTGCGAGAATATGAGAAATGGATGCCTGACTTTATGGCCGGACTGGCAAAAGGCATTAACGACAATAAGTATCTTGTGACCGACGAGATAAAAGACCTTGCCGACGAAATGCGTATAGACGGTAATTTTGATAAATTAAAAATTGATAAGTCAGGCGCAAACGGCAATGGTAAATTAGGTGCTGTGTCCGTAGTACAAAATATCTACTCCAAGGCGCAGACGGCAAGCGACTTAATGCAAGAGGCACTATATCAACAGAAAAAGGCGGTGTTATTAGGAAATGTATAACGCAGTTTTTAAATCAGACAACGGTGGTACCTTCACTTTTTCCGCCGACAACTTTGTAATTTTTGACATTGACGGTCTTAGCGGTATTTCGGTGGATAACAGCACATCACAGGGTGCGGGTCAAATCGGCGTGTCATTAGCTACAAGCAGTGTACATAGCCGTACACTGACTATTACAGGCAAGATTTTTAACAGTGTTTCGGCCGTAAAAAAACAAATGCGCAATGTGTTAGCACCTTTCGCAACCGGCACGCTGATTTTTAATAATCGCTACTGGATATATTGCTCTGTGGCGGACGCTCCCACCTTTGCCCCGGGTGCGGACAAGGGGGATTTCACACTGCGGTTACTGTGCCCTTATCCTTTTTGGCGCGAGGTGGATCAGCAATTATATACTATCGGCGAGATTACGAAAAAATTTCATTTCCCGATTAACTATTCCACGCCTCACCGTTTTGGCGAAAAATCAGCAATACGCAAAATCAATGTTATTAACACCGGAGATATAGAGGCGGATTATATATTGTCTATCAAGGCGGATGACGAAGTTAAAAATCCGTATGTTGCCAATGTTGACACATTGGAGAGGGTTCAATTTAACACAACAATCCATAGCGGCGAGGAAATAAGGTTGTACCGTGACAATAACGGTATTATCCGCTGTGTACTGTCCGGCGGACAGACAGAAAAAAATATAATGTCCGCACTGGACGAAAACAGCACACTTTTTAAGCTGCATAAAGGCGACAATCCGCTACTTGTAACGGACGACACCGGGGGCAGTGGCATAAATGCTCAAATCTATTTTTACAATGTAATCGTGGGGGTGTTTGACGAGGAATGAAACTAAATCTATACGACAAAGAGCTTAACCGTATAGCTTTTTTGGACGAAAATTTTATATCGTGTCTGTGGAAAGAGAATTACAACAGCACAGGCACATTAACTCTTGAATTGCCGGCTACCGAGGAATTAAAAACTCTTGTAAAACCCGACTGTTATGTGGGCAGGTGGGACAGAGATACCCTAATGGTAATTAAGTCCGTGACACTTGCAGATAACAAGCTGACTTGTAACGGTTTCACAGCCGACAGGCAGTTAGATGATGTGGCCTATATTGGTACCATTAACGACGGCGCAATCGTTGTAAACGCCATAAAAAACGCTTACAGCAAGACAGAGGGCTATCCGTTGTTTTCAATCGCCGACAGCGATATAAGCGACAAATACCCCTCCCAAATCAGCCACAAGAGCATATTGACGCTATTAAAAACAATGTGCGGTGCGGCGGATATTGGGTATAAGGCTGTTAAGGTTGATAAAACAATACAAATTCAATTTTACAAGCCTGGGGATAATAACAATTTAAAATTTTCCAAAGATTACGGAAATTTGCAGGATTTTTCATTATTCCACAGTACGGCGGCACTAAAAAATTACGCCGTTGTAATGGGGGCGGGAGAGGGTGACAACAGGGCAAAAGCGGAGGTTGACATCCGCACCGATAAAACGGAGCAAAAAAGGGCGGTTATTATAGACGCCAAGGACATACAATACGAGGACGGAGACACCGACGCCAGCTACAATCAAAAGCTAATTGCCCGAGGATTGGAAAAATTACTTGATTATCAGCCTGTGAAAGAAGTTGATTTTAGCCCGATTTACACCCTTGGTGCTGATTACGACCTGGGGGATATCCTGACCGCATTACTTAATGACTACGGTCTAAAAATCAAAAGCCGAATAACATCCTATGTGCAGAAACAGCAAAATAACAGCATTCAAACCACCGTTGAGTTGGGAGATAAGCAGACACGGACAATGTCCGGGACTGTTATATCCTCCGGCGGTACAGCGTCATCAGCGTGGGTTAAAAAAACAGGTGACACAATGTTGGGAGATCTGCATATACAAGGCAGCAATATTGTATTGGATACAGGTAGTGCAGATAGCAACGATAGCGGAGATATTGTGTGGCGATATGGCAATGGAAAAGAAAAAATGCGTCTATATGCACCAGATTCGGCGCTTGATAGCGACGGACAACTGTTTTTTCGCTCTTTTTCCCCCAAGGGGAACCAAATTTCTGATGGGCGAGTATTCGTTTCCGGACAAGGCGATTTTGAAATTTCTCAACCAGAAAATAATAAGAGTATATATAAGATTGTATGCGATTGGGATATTTACGGTTGGAGTAATTACGGCATGACTTTTGCTGTTTCGTCTCGCCATTCCGGCAATGGTATTGTGACGATAGAAGTTAATAATTACAATTCCAATGTCTCCGCAAGTACACTACAAGCAAGATCTATACTGTACGGTAGCGACTATCAATTAGATAGGGATAACTGGAAACTATACGCTACCGGCGACAGAAGAAAAGTATATTTGCTTTGGCGCGCATACGATTACAACACTACCTGGATTAGGAGTCTTGCCAATCGTGCTGGGAGATCTTTGTATAACGGTGACTGGATAAGTGACCCGTCGTCATTGGGTGTCCAAATAGCAACACTACTTGTCAACCCCTAAAAAAGAAAGGAGATAACATATGCCATTAACAACATATCCACTTAATAACATTGACTATGACGCCTCGGACGCCGAGACATATATGTCAACCCGAACAAGTGGTATTTTTGCAAAAAATGATTTTCCGTACACCGTCACGGGTACGGACACAAATATTACAATCGGCACAGGTCTTGCGTGGATTCACAATCACCAATTCGCAGGCAAGTCGGTGCAAAACGCAACAGAGGCAGTTGTCAACTGCGGACAGAGCGACGCACAATATCCACGATATGATGTTGTTACCTTGCGATATAGCAAGATTAACAACGAGACAACCTTAGTGTGCAAGCACGGCACGCCTGCCTCGTCACCACAGTACCCGGAAATCACACAGACAGTGGCGGAGTATGAGTTGTACTTATACGCCGTATACCGCCCGGCAGGTGCAACCGTAATTACAGCGGCTAACATTACAGACCTTAGACTGTCAAAGTATTGCGGACTTATGGCCGACAGTGTAACTCGGATAGACACCTCGGCCATACAGGCACAGGTGCAAGCATTGTTAGACGGATTGATAAGCAATACGGATGTAATGCTTAAATCCGTATACGATACCAATAACGACGGAACAGTGGGAAAGGCGGATAACGCCAATAATGCAACCAATGACAGCAAAGGTAACAAAATAGATGTTAAAGCCCTGAAAGATAGCATATCGGCGTTACAAAATAGTATTAACGCCCTGCGGACGAGGGTATCAAATTTAGAAAAACGCCAAAATGTGTCTGTGTCTGTGTCGGGCAACACTCTGCGTATTAACGGCTAAGGCGGTGACGATATGGCAAAAAATATAACAGCAACCGCCAACGGTGCAACGGTATCGGGAAACAATCTTAAATATGTCGTGTCTAACCTGGGCAGTAATATTAAGTCCGTGACTTATAACGGTACGGAGTATTGGAAAAAAGATATGAGTTTGCCCAAAATAGAAGCAAGTGTAACGATAAGAGACCCGGGTATTAGCGCTTGGGGCGATATAACATACACCGATTATTTTGATGTGTCTGATTATAATACTATTACTGGGTATTTAGGCATTGGAGCACATGCCAATTACACCTCATCTTATGGTATTAGTGGTACCGCACATATATATTTGTTTGGTCGGGAGACAATCAATTTGGGAGAAATTTCGGTGTCACGATATTACGGCGGGGACAGTACCGACGGGAAAAATATATCATATAATATACCGTCTAATCTGTCTGGGCAGTATAGATTAGGTATACAGACATCAGGATTTCGAGAAAACACAGATTCTGCCACACAAGGGTACGCATATAGTTGGTTTGAGAATATCGTTTTATCATGAAAAAGGAGAAAAAACAAAATGAAAACAATACTTGATATATCTAAACATCAGGGCAGTATCAATCTAAAAGGGCTCACAGGGGTGGACGGCGTAATTTACCGCCGGTGTATCGGCTCTTCAAGCCTTGACCCTTGTTTTGACAGCTTTTGCCGTCAAAAAGAGCCTATCGGCCTGTATGTGCGGAGCTACGCAAAGGACGAAACCGAGGCAGTAGGCGAGGCAAACTATATTTGCAACGCCGCCGAGAGCAAAGGCTTGAAAAATATCGCAATATTCTTTGACTGGGAATATTTCAGCGCAAAATACATAAAAAACAAGTTCGGCATTAACGCAACACCGACACTTGTGCAGACTTTGACAGTTGCATTTTGCGAGACAGTTATAAAAAGAGGCTTTAAATCAGGCGTGTACTTCAACAAAGACTACCTCGACCGTTTTTACACAAAGGCATTTTTTGAAAAACACACCGGTTATTTAAAGTGGTACGCTCGCCCCGGCTTGGCAAGACCGGACTTTGAATGTGATTTGTGGCAATACGCAAGCAATGAGGGCTCAGAGTTCGGCTATTCCGGCAGCGTGGATAAAAACATTATGTACACGGATTTTACAGGCACATCCGACCTGCAACCAAAACCAATGAAACCTATTTCTTCACAGTCTATACGCCTTAAAATCGGCTTTGCAAGTGCCGGGGATATACGGACATTAAAAACTAAAATTGAGGGCTTAGGCATTGCCTATGTTGCCGCTGACGGATATATAATTACCTCGGAAGTGTCCGCCGGCGACCAGTGCTATATTTTAGCAGATTGCAATAACTTAGGCATTCCGTGTGTGAAGTATCGAGAGACCCCGAAACCCGAACCAAAGCCCGAACCGGCTCCAAAGCCGGAAAAGCCGGAAACGCCAACGGAAGACCCCAAAGAGGACGAACCACGGGAAAACCCGGCTAAAAAGAAAAGCATTTTAGAATTGATAATTGATTTTATCTTTGCAATTTTTGAGGGCAAATAAAGCCATTAAGAGGTGTTATATGATGGATATAAATACAGGTGTGTTAATTGCAGTGATAGGTTGCATTGTAGGCCTTGCCGGGTGGCTTAGAAATCACGATTCCGACAACAACAAAGAAACCAGCAATATGACGACCGTTATCGTAAAACTTGAAAATATCCGGGTGAGCATATCCGATTTAAAGTTGGATCTTAAAAGAACCGCCGAGGATTTACAGAGCATTGACCGCCGACTGACAGTCGTTGAAGAAAGCACGAAACAGGCGCATAAGCGCATTAACGAAATAAAAGGAGAAAATTAAAAATGAATGAAAAATATTTTGTTTACGGAGCTATCGCAGGTATAGTAATTTTGACCTTGGGCGTTGCATGGTATTACCGCTTTGAAATCAAAAAGAAGTTGAACGACCCGAAATTTAAAGACTTCCTGCACAAAATGATGTTGCAAGCGGAAGAGTATTTCAACTCCGGCGAGGGGCAGAAAAAATTTGAGTGGGTTTTAGATTGCGCCATGACTTGGTTGCATTTAGCTCCAAAACAGGCGGATATTGCAAAAGAGCTTGTAAAGGTGCTTATTCAAAAGATATTTGACGAAAATAAAGTTGAATCCGTGGCCGAGGACGGAACAGTGCACACAACCGTCAAGTAATAGCGACGAGAAAGGCGCAAAATGCGAGAGGAATTTAAAACAGCTCTTATCATGTTATTGACCGCCAAAGCTTTAAAACAGCCCAAAACAAAGGCGGAAATCGAGGATAAAATCGAAAATGCTCTATTGAGCGATAAAGACAAGGCGATTTTGAAACGGCGACTAATTAACCGACTTACATTTGACGAGTTGGCGGAAAAATTCGATTATTCCGTCCAGGGCGTGAAAAAGAAATTTTACACTGCCCGAAAACGATTATAAAAAGAAAGTACCGATATAAAATTGAATATTAGCAAATTAAGACCGCTTATGCGGTCTTTTTTGTTTGCCGTTTCCACGCAACATAAAAGTAAACGAAAAGTGCACAAAAAGTAACCGGTATGTTGCTGTAAAAAATCAAATATCTGTGGGAAAATAAAGGCAAAGGGGGAGTGAATATGCCTAATATGTACGGTAATTATCGGCCATATAATCCATATGGCGGATATTACACAGCACCGACACAGACCGCACCACAGCAACCGCAAATACAACAAAATGTTTTAAGGGTCAACGGTGCAAACGGCGCAAACGCAATACAGTTGCGGCCGAACAGCAGTGTATTAGCAATAGACGATACACAGCCGGTGGTATGGTTAGCCCAAACCGACGGCGCAGGTTATAAAACGGTGACACCGTATGCGATAACACCGGTACAAGATGTACAGGAAACAAAAATTCGGCAAATGGAAACCGAAATCGCAGAATTAAAACAAATCGTGGAGGAAATCAAAAATGAACAATCCAATGTTAGACAATCTAAACGCTCCGCAAAGTCAGGTACAGCCGACACGGCAAATGCCGATACAAATGCCGGCCAATAGTCCAATGGCACTAATGCAACAGTACCGACAATTTAAATCACAGTTTGCCGGGCAAAACCCGAGGCAGGTTATAAGCCAGATGTTACAAACCGGGCAGGTAACACAACAGCAGTTACAGCAACGGCAGGCAAAAGCGGCCAGTTATAAACAGTCATGGCATTTATAAAATACAATGCAAATCCACAACATAGCCGTGTGGGCGACTGCACAGTTAGGGCAATATCAAAACGGACTGGACAGTCCTGGGATAACATATACATCCGGCTATGCCTATACGGCTTAATGTTTGCCGATATGCCCTCGGCAAATGTGGTATGGGGAGAGTATCTAATCCAACACAATTTTACAAAAAATGCAATAAACAACGGTAATAATTATACAGTAATTGACTTTTGTAACGATAATCCCCAAGGAACATATATACTTGCTCTCCCCAACCATGTATTGTGCGTGATAGACGGTGACTATTACGACACTTGGGATAGCGGTGACGAAATACCATTTTATTATTTTTCCAAAAATAAACAGTAGTCGACAACTTGTTTTATTTTATAAAAATCAACACAACCAACAACACACAACAAAGGAGATAAATTATGTCATTAACAATGAGTGAAATGAGCCCGGCCGATATGGCTACGGTTATGGGTAATAACAACAGAGGTTTCGGCAGTGGCAACGACGAGTTTTTGTGGCTCTTGCTGTTTTTCGCCTGGGGCGGCGGTAACTTCGGCGGCTTTGGCGGCGGTAATAACGGCGTAATGGACGGTTATATTTTGACATCCGATTTTGCAAACATAGAGCGCAAGATTGACGCTGTAAACAACGGTCTTTGCGACGGATTTTATCAGCAAGCACAGCTTGTAAACGGCTTACAGCAGAATATCAATAACGGTTTTATGACCGCTGAATTGTCAAGAGCTAACAGCCAGTCCGCACTTATGGCGCAGTTATATAATATGCAGTCCGCTAATCAGTCATGTTGTTGCGAAACACAGCGACAGATCGAGAGAGGCTTTGCAGAGACAAACTACAACCTTGCAACCCAGGAGTGCATGACAAGACAGGCAATAACTGATGGAACAAGGGCAATTTTGGACGCTATGAAAGACGATAAGATTTCAAGCCTTACAGCCGAAAATCAGACCTTGAAATACATGGCGTCACAGTCCGAGCAGAACGGATTATTGACAAGCGCAATGGCTGCACAAACAAACCAGATAATCAAAACACTTAACCCGACACCAATCCCGGCATATACAGTACCAAATCCAAATTGTTGCCAGATGCCAAACTGTTAATTAGGGAGGTGTAGACAATGGCAGAATTTACAGCGGTTGCGGCTCAGACCGTAACAGCAAATAATAATGTTCTATTTTCGGAAACTCCAATCACCGGCGGTCGTTGTATTACACATAGAGAGGGGTCAGGCCTTGTGACATTGCGAGGACTGACAAACGGTCAGTGTCGTGCAAGATACCGTGTATTTTTCGGTGGTAATATATCAATCCCCACCGGCGGAACGGTTGGCGAAATATCAATGGCGATTGCAATTAACGGCGAACGGATCCCCTCTACAACTATGACGGTTACACCTCGGGCGGTTGAAAATCCGTTCAATGTTGCACGGTCGATTTTTGTAGATGTGCCCGCAGGCTGTTGCTTGCAGGTGTCTGCTAAAAATATAAGCACGACCGCCATAACAGTAGCAAATGCAAATCTAATTGTGGAAAGGGTAGCTTAATATGGATAGACGCATAAAAAATCTAAAAGACAATATGTTAGACCAGTTGGCAGAATACGCCGATAAAAATCTTACAGCCTCTAACCTTGACACCATAGAAAGCTTGGCAGTGGCCGCAGAGAAAATTTGCAAGTTAGAGAGTATGGAACTGTCTAACCTGTTCACAAGCCAGGCAATGGACAAATTTGCAATAGGTCGCCCTTATTGGGACGGAAACTCTTACGACCGTGGCGGTAGTTATACCGCCCGTGGCAGATATAGCAAGTCAGAGGGAAAAGAAAAAATGGTGTCCGAATTGGAAGATATGATGTACAATGCGGACGAAAACGAAAAGAGTGCAATCCGTAAGGCAATTAACGCATTGCGTGATATGTAACATATAACACATCAAGGGGGACGGCGGGTGCCGTCTCCTTTTTTGCTATCTAAAAGGGGTACAAAATGGAAAAAAGAGAAATCAAAAAAGCAATAAAAGACATATTAAATGCCCCGATTACATATCGGAGCATTGAAAAATTACGGCACCTGTACACTGTGTATAACAATTTATACAACGACAACGATACAAAGTATCAATATTCCCGGGCGGCAGAAAAACCGGAGGTGCAAAGAGAAACCCGCCAACCAAAAACGGAATTTGAACGGATATTACAGTCGACAGATTATCGGCGTATAATATCTGTGTTTTCAGAACTCGGCGACACCCTAAAAGTCATTAGTCCTCGATTGTATGATGGTGTTGTCCGAGAACTGAAAAAATAAAACCGTACCCAAAAATTACCCACGAAAAATAAAAAATAATCAACGATAAGAAAACGGCTATCAAAAATAGTCAACAAAATAAAGCAAAAATAAACGCTCGTAAACGCCTATCAACGATATAGCGGTCCTCTTCAGGTCCACCATAGCCCAGTAATTTAGCTAAATTACTGGGTTTTTTATTGTATATACCCAAAATTTACCCAATAGTTACCTAATAATGGGATTTTGGAGGCGTTTTACCGTCAAATATCAATGCTGTTAAGCAGATTTGCGCTAACCTCGTCAAGGTTGTGGAAAAGGTGTGAATATGTTTTCAATGTTTGTTCCGTGGAGCTATGACCTACACGGTGTGCAATCTCCGTTACCGGTATGTTATTGTTTATCAAGAAACTCACGAAACTGTGACGAAAATCGTGGATTCTGATTTTTTTAATGTCTGCCTCGGCGGCGTATTTTCTGTTAAGGTTGTCAATTTGGCTGTCGGAGAGTGGGTGAAAATATCCGCAAATAAAGCCGTCGGTGTTCCAGTCTGTGATTGTTTGTTGTTGTCTGTACATTTGGTCTTTTAAAATATCTGCCAAAATTTTTGGAATGGTAAAATCACGGACGGAAGATTTATTTTTCGGCCGTGTTTCAACATACCCTCCGGCAAATCTGCCCAGTTTTTGACTGATTGATGTCTTTATGTACATTCTGTTTGTTGTAAAATCCACATTACGCCAACGCAGGGCGTGACATTCGCCTTTGCGCACTCCTGTAAGATATAGAATAGAAAAAAACACATAATAGTCATAACAGCCCGTTTTCTGCGCCTGAGCGTATGCCACAGAAATGAATTTTTTAAATTCCTCCGGGGTGTAAAAATTCACAGATTTTTCAAGGGCGTTAGCGTCTTTAAATTTTCCGATTTTTTTCAGCGGATTTTTTTCGATATATTCATTTTCAACGGCAAAATTTAAAAAGCTGTTAAAAGTTGCCAAAATAGAATTTTTTGTTGTTACGGATATATTTTTGTTATCCATTGTGATTTTCCAGTTGTTGGCCTTTTTAATATCAATATCCGACAAAAGAATATTATCAAAATACGGTGCTATATTGTTGATATAATGCTCCTGTTTTTTGCGGTAGGTGGACAGTCTTAAATCGTTCTTTTTCAAAACAAAATAATAATCGACCAACGCTTTAAAAGTCATATCTTGTTTGGGGTTGTCCTTGTATTGATTGATAAGTTGCATTTCCAAGCGGTCTGCGTTTGATTTACCGGCACAAATGCGGGTAAGCCACCGAGTGGATCCGTCCGGGCGTTTGTAGTTGATTTTGACCTTATATTTTTGTATTCCGTTTTTGTCTTTAACCGGTTTTCCATTTTTATCTTTCATTTTACTAACCGACATAATTTTACATTTTTCTCCTTTCAAAAACATAGCCCCGGCATACAACCGGGGCTTTTGATATTACAAAATATATTCTGCAAGTATTTTGTCAATTTTTCTGACATCTGCGCCACTGCTGATTTTAATCTTGATGTGACCTGCCAGTGTCCACAATTCCATTTCGGCGTTAATATCCAACAGTTTGCCGGCGTTTTCGCTGCTGTACATCACAATGTTTTTGTATGGTAATGTGTACATTTCAACCTTTTTGCCTGTTATACCTTGGGCGTCTTTTACAATCAATCGCTTGTTCGTGAAAATTGCTACATCCCTAATTGTCTGGTATGCAACGATAGCCTCCTCGCCAGGTACTAACAACTCATTAACATCTTTCGGCACCGTCACTTGTGACGAGAATGTCCAGCTCAAAACTGCGCCTAACTCTGTGTTATTTGCCATTTTTTATTTCTCCTTTTGTTTTTTAAAATTTTATAAAATCCCATTCCGGGGTTTTAATCGTCTTTTGCGACCTGTTTTTTAAGATTTTCGTAGGCCTTTTGTACAATGCCCTCACTTACCGGCAATTTTATTTGTAATTGCCCGGTCATCTTGCAATATTGATACTCTGCAAGTAGCACTTTAATCACTTTTCGGCGGTAGCGTGGCTTTAAGGCCGCATACATGCCATTAGCGTGAACCAATCCCTCAAAATCGCCGTCAAATTCTTTTATAAGTATGTCATATAGTCGCTTTTCGTCTTCTGTCAACCCTTGATATGTCAAGTAGTGCAGTTCAGGCGGTGTAAAATCGTAATCCATTAACTGAGGTATTGTGCAACGATATACCTTGCATAATATCTCTAAATCGTCAACATCAGGCTTTGACCTGTCTGCCTCCCAACTTATAATTGTTCTGCGGGTAATTGGTTTATCCGGGCGCAAACCGCTGTATAAATTGGCCGCCTGTTCTTGGCTCAAATGTCGCCGCCGGCGTCTTTGTCTTAATATCTCGCCTATCAACATATTACCACCCTTTCAGTATCTTTTTTGACATTTTACAACATATTCGACATTTTTGGATTATATTTTTTGTTGATTTTGACCGCCACGGCGAACACCAAAGCCACCGAAACGGTGTAAAATACAAACAAAATTAAATAAGGAGGACAGCGTTATGACTAATCCAACTACACCATCAACTAATTGTACAACAGGTACTATCCGAGCAGTAACGCCACTGTCCACCGAAGAAAGGCGACAGCGGAAAATTATAGAACTGACGAAATACCTGGATGTACTGACGGACACGGAATTAGATTTATTGATTGATTTTATGGCGACGGTATCTAATCATCAAGATTGATACCGAGGAACTCCATAATAGTATCTAACTTTTCCTCAGGCATTGCCTGAAACCTTGCGGTAATATCCGCAATCTTTTTCTCGCGTGGGGTCAACTCTTTGGAGTTGGCCTCATTTTTTTTGTCCGATTTTTCGTCCTCCGTGAAATAATTAACCGGGACACCGAAATAATCAGCTATCAATTTAATGTTTTTATCTGTTATTCCGTTCTTTCCTTTTTTCCACCTTGTAACGGCGGATTTTCCCAGTCCTACATCTTGGGCAACCCTTGACGGTGCCACCTTTCGGTCGCCACACAAGGCGATAAATTTTTCATAAAACATAACCAAAAAACCCTTTCTTTTTTGTACAATGTACCAAAGTTGATAAAGTTACGCTAAATCGCTTGCAAAGTTACCAAAGTTGTGTTATTATATAATCACAAAAGGATATAACAAATAAATGTTATATCAGTACCCAAATTGTAGCACAAAATAATACAAAAATCAATAACTTGGGTAAAAGAAAGGAATAAAAATGATAAAAATCTTGTTAAATTGGGGCTATGTCGAATTTGAAAAAGACAATAAAGGATACAAGTGTTGCCGAGAATACAACGGCAAAACAATAATATACAGCTTGTATGTTTGGAACACTACAACGTATAAATCGGAGCCACGGATAAGAAGCGAAAGCCTCGCAGACATAAATAAATGGCTTGCAAAAATAAAAGTTGAAATTGAGGAAAATTAAAAGAGAGGGAAAGAAAATGTTAATGATAGCGGAAATTGAAAAAAATAGAGTTACGAAAGTTGAAATCGCGGACCAGGTTTTATTGGCATGTACAAATCACAATGACTTATACGACTTGGAAATATACGATACTGCATCGGGAACACAAGAAATAATTACCGTCTGCAATGACGAAAAGAACTTCGGAACTATTAACTGTTACGCCGGGGAATTAGGCGTTAAATTTGTTGAAAAACAGAACGGAACGGAAAACGGAAAGGCAAAATTTAAAATTTGGCACGACAGTTCCGCCCCTGTGTTCCGCCAGTACAGCATACAGTACATAGACCACAACGGTATGTACTGCGGTAACGGTTATTTTGCCCAGGACATTGAAACGGTGCTTGAATGGGCAGAGGAAAATTATCCAGACTACCGCCGTGTTTTTGAAATTATCGAAGTAAACGACGACTAAAAGGAGGGAAAAATCAAAATGGAAAAATGGTTAAAGGATACCAGGGAGTTGATGTATATATACCACATCACACAAAAGCAAATCGCCGAAAGGCTTAATGTTGCACAGCCTGTAATATCAAGAGCGTTAAACGGGCTTAAAATCAGCCCTGCAATGAAACAGGATATATTTTGGGCAGCGAAAGAACTGGCAGACGAACGGTATCAAAAAATAGGAGGTGAAATCAATGATTGAAATTACAGTATTGCTTAGTCAAAACGAGGTGCGTGTCAAAAAATTTGACGGTGAGGCAGAAACCATAACTACTGACGACGAAATCAAATACTGGGATGTAATCGCTGAATACTGCGAGTGTGCTGACAAATGCGGAATTATACCGAAAATTAGCATATTCGTAAAGTAACAGCGGAGAAAGAAAGGGTAAAAAATGAAAGCGATAAACTCCGACCTTATTCGTCCGACCATAGCACGGACAAACAAAACACTATTGAATGTGTATCGCCAGTATATGGCAATGACACGGAAAGACCTACAAAGGGAATTTGGGTTAAAAAGAGACCAGGCGTATAAAATTATGCGCTATGTGGACACCTATTGCCGTGAACACAACATTACACCATATTATGTATGCGGTGGCGCAAAATTTATCCGGACAACATACCTATTCCGGGCGTATGACTGGGATATAGAGCAAATCAAGGAGAGATTGAGAACATGAAAGATATATATGGAATCAAAAAAATGAGAAATGAACGGTTGATAGCCTTTTACACTCAAAGGCTTGTAAAAATAGAAAACGCCTACAAGGATAACGCCGACAAAAAGGCGTTAATCCAGGAGGCGGAAAATGACTTAATAGCCGTTAAAAACGGGAGAGAGTGGTAACAATGGCGGAAATAATCACGGTAATATCGGCACTGGGCGTTATAGCTACGGTGGGCGGATATGAACAAGATATGTTCGGATTTGGCGGCTGCATGGCAAGGCTTGTGCTTTTTGCCCGGATTACATATATAAGCGGGAAAGTTGCCATAAAAAAGAAAGGCCGCTAAGGCGTGGAACCTTAGCGGAAAAATGTAAAAGCTCTAAATTTTAGAGCAATCAGGATTAACTGACAAGGATATTATGACATAAAAAAGCAGAATTGTCAACAGAAAGGAATTTTAAAATGGCAAGAGGATTAACAGACGAGCAAGTTGAAATTGAATTGAAAAAGGTGAGAGCAACACCCGAGTACAAATTGGGAATTAAAGAGCGTGGACTTAAAACTAAACGCCGACAGCTGTTATACCGTGACAAGTGGCTGCAAAAACGAGGTGCCGAGCTTATGGCAATGGGTATAACAGCGGAAAACATCAAAGATGTGATGTTCCCGGAGATTGAGGAGGGCGAAAACGAATGACAGATGACAAAATGCCACTTTTGAAAATCGACCAGTACCCGGGGGAAATGCGGAGGGTGCGTGAAGTAATAGCAACGACCAAAAGCGAGAAACTTAAAAATGACTATAAACAATACCTTTTACGCCTTACAGAGGAGAAAAGAGAGTATCACAAGTTATACGGAAAGGACGGCGAGAAAAATGTATAAATGCCGTGTGTGCGAGTACACATTCCCGGTGCCGGGGCTTTTGAAAGTAGGAAACGCACCACAAGTGGAGTGTTGCCCAAAATGCCTAAGTACCGACTTCGGCGAGGCTTACCGCTGTGAACACTGCGGAGAGTATTTCTGCGAGGACGAGTTGGAGGACTGGTGGTGCGAGGAATGCCGCACAACAACCTTTGAACGCTTTGAAAATTTGGTTGTGTGTAATTTTACAACCGACGAATTAAACCACATTATGGAAAGGTGGGAGATACCAAGTGCAGAAATCCCTATACCAGATAGACAGTGAAATTGAAAAGTTTCTAAATGAAAACATTGACGAGAACGGCGAAGTACACAATGTTGAACGGCTCGAACGGCTCAACATTGACCGTGACAAGAAAATCAACAATATTGTGTACGCAAAAAAGAACAATGATAACTTAATAGCTGCATTGGAAACAGAACAAGCAAATTTAAAACAGAGGCTTGAAACCGCCAAAAAAACAGGCGAAAGCCTAAATAACTACATAGCCTATATTATGCAGGGTATGGGAACAAAAAAGTTGATAACTGCCGACTACCGGGTCAAACTAACGGTATCAAAGCAGTTAATCATAGACCGGGGCGCAGATGTGCCGGAGGAATACATGATTGTAAAACCGCCGAAAATTGTGGACTATGAGCCACAACCGGACAAAATCGCCTTAAAAAAAGCAATAGAAAACGGAGAGATTATCGACGGTGTACACATCAAAGAGTGTAATAATATCAAGGTTGGATAATCAGAAAGGTAAAGCAAAATGGAAACATTAAATTTTAGACCTTTAAGGGCTGACGAAATTGATGTGCGTGTGGGAATGGTAAAGGAAAACGGCGTATCGTTGTTATTGTACAAAGACGCAAGGTGCGATATGAATGTACTCGACGAGACAATCGGAAAGTTGAACTGGAAAAGACAACACAGCCGTGACAATGCTAATTGTATCGTGTCAATATGGGATGACGAGAAAAAAGAGTGGATATCAAAAGAGGATACGGGCACGGAGAGCAATACCGAGGCAGAAAAAGGACTGGCAAGCGACAGTTTTAAAAGAGCTTGCGTCAACTGGGGCATAGGCCGTGAGTTATATACTGCACCGTTTATCTGGATTGACGCAAAATTTTTGAAAATGAAAACCTACAACGGAAAGACAAGGTGCGACAGTCGATTTACTGTGACGGATCTAAAATCTGAAAACGGTGTTATCACTCGGTTGGCAATAGCCGCCGACGGAAATGTTGTATATACCTACGGCAAAACCGCAAATACAAAAGCGACGAAACCAAAAACAGAACAGCCACAAGCAACACAGGCACAATCCCGGCAGGATATACCGCCGGCACAGACACAGCTTGGAATCAACAGCGATATAATGCTTGCCCGTAGGCAAAACCATATGTGTGAGATATGCGGAAAGAAAATTGCAACAAATGTAAGTGTTGAGAGAACAATACGGACATTCGGGGCATTAGTATGCAGTAAAGCATGTTTGGAAAAATTTCAAGCGTTAAATATATCAGGAGTAGCAGGAGTGTAAAAAATGAATATTTTTATCGGCATTGGCAGATTGACGAAAGAACCATATATATCAATCGGCCCAACAGGTACAAAGGTTGCGAGGTACACCCTTGCAATCAACCGCCCAAAAGACAAAAACGGAAACCAAAACGCAGACTTCCCGAACTGTGTAGCTTTTAACGGAGAAGCTGATTTTGTGGAAAAGTACCTACACAAGGGTACTAAAATCGGAATATGTGCAACAGTCCATACCGGTAGTTATGAGAAAAAAGGACAAACAATATATACGACAGACATGTGGGTTTACCACCATGAATTTGTCGAGAGTTTGCAAAAAAACGATAACAATGCAAGCACAACCAATATGTACGGCATGCCACTTAATAATCAACCGACATACAATGACCCAGATTTAAGCACGGCATTTACACCGATTAACAATGACGCCGGCGACTTACCATTTTAATATTTAACAATTTTTGAGGCAATTATGAGCGAGAAAAAGAGTTTTGTTTTATACTCAGACCTTTTACAACCTATCGAGTGTATGTCAAATGAGCAGGCGGGCGAATTATTTAAGGCAATTTTGCGCAAAGTCAATAATGAGGATATAGGCGAGTTATCGCCTATGGCCTCTATGGCTTACGCCTTTATCGCCCCCAAAATAGACGACAACGCCGAGAAATGGGAAGAAATTAAAAAAAGCCGTAGTGAGGCAGGCAGACGAGGCGGACTTGCAACACAAGCAAAAGCAAAAACAATCAAAGAAAATGACGATTGTAACGAGCAAGAGCAAGCAAGCACGGAGCAAAGTCAAGCAAACGGCAAGCAAAATCAAGCAAAAGTAAGCAAACGGCAAGCAAAATCAAGCAAAGACCAAGCAAATCAAGCTGTTAATGTTAATGTTAATGTTAATGGGTTATCTAATAATAAATTATTAGATAACAAAGATATATCCCCCACAAAGGATAAAAAAGCTGTTAAGCACAAATACGGAAGTTTTCAAAATGTGTTATTAACGGATTCAGAGATAGAGCAGCTTAATAGCCGATTTAATAACCGGCAGGAAAAAATCGAGGATTTATCTTATTATCTGGCTACTCACAATGTTAGTTACAAGTCACATTATGCTGCAATATTGAGTTGGGATAGGTCAGACAAAAAGAAAAACACGGTAACACAACAGCCATATATACCACCGGGCAACGGTGGCAATAACAAGCAAGCGAATAATAACAATAACGCATGGGCGGAATTTTTGCGGGAGGTAAACAGCGGTGGATAAAATAGAGACAATGCGACTAATTGCAAAAATAAAAGCGTTCTATCCGTATTATCTCAACAATGCGGACTCAAATACACTGCAAATGGTTGCGGATGTCAGCCAAAAGCGGTTACAAAAGTACCCGGCGGCACTTATGGACGAGTTATTGACTGATTATGTTATGTCAGGAAATAAATACGCCCCCAGTGCATTACAACTTGTGGGAGAGTTGGAAAAGACGGTTGAAAAGGCTGCCAAAGGTTGGAGAACCGGCGAGGGCTGGCCGGAGACGCCCGCTTTGCGGAAATATATATGTGACGAGTTGCAAAAAGATTTGATATTTCGCCGGGCAATGGATTTTATCGACACCGGCAAAATTGCAGACCCGGTAGGCTTGAAATATTTCGGCGAGAGCCGGGTGTAGTGGAAAGGAAAAGGAAATGCAGAAAATCAGCAGGAATCCAATGCAGGCATATCTGCAAGGGAAAGAGGCCGGCAAAACCGAGGGGCGACAAGTGGGATTTGACCGGGACAGTTATATTCAATTTTTGGCGTTTTACAATGTGAACACCGAATTAAAAATAATGGGTGCGGAAAGGTTTAAAAAAGTTCTATATCGCTTTTCAACAGGAAAAAGCAAGGCTGTTTAACGAGGAGTTCTTTGAGGACTTAGACAAAATCACAACGGCGGTATATCACGCCAGCGAATCAGCCCAAGAAATGGATATTGACCTGAATTTTGACCGCATGGCGGTAAGAGCCATGAATTTTAATGATAATCAAGGAGAAAGAAAATGAAAGAAGTTAAAATTGTAAACGGACATGGAATGTACGTAATCGCACATAGGAATTTTGTGGTATGTAAAAAAAATCAAAATGCTCTATGGGATTTGGAATTCGTTTCGCCAATCACAAGCTATTCTAAAACTTTTTACAAGAACGAAAAAGACCTTGAAAATATAAATAAATATGTTGCGTACTATGGAATTGAGTTTGTCGAAGAGACCCGGGAAAAAGAAAAATCAACAGATAAAATTGACATCAATCAGCTATGCGAGCGGATAGATTTTGCCAACGATTTATTTAAAGACTTCACCGGCAGAATTGACAAGTATGCAAAGGAAAATAAAATCCCTCCGGAATTGATACTTGATGTTGTAGAGGCGGTAGTCAAGAACAAGAAAGGAAATTAACCTATGCAAAGACAGACGGCACACGAGTTGGGCATAGACCTAAGTTTTGAGCGAATGGAAAGGAGAGCAAAAGATTATGTTACGGATTGATGTTATCAATTTTTTAACTGCTCTTGTTTGGCGGTTAATCAAGTTATTATCGTCATTGATACTTGCGGGGTTTTGTTTTGTGTTCTTCCTGTTTATGACGGTCTGTGTGATTGTCATAATCTTTGGAGGGAAAAATCACGACTTTTGGCAGAATAAACCCGGAAATGAAAGCGAGGAAGGGCAAAATTGGGAATAATTTTGTTATTAATTTTTTTGCTTGCGGCTTTGTTGATAGTAATTGGAACTCTAATTGTGCTTGCTACCTCCGAGAAACTTGATCGGTGGGACGGCGAGGCTGAGGACAGGGAAGAGCTACCGACAATGACATTTAAGCAGATTAAGCCGTTTGTACTTTTGGGGAAAGTGGAAGAATGCCAAAATAGTAACTATTATAGTCATTGGCCTTACAAGACAATATTTTTGTGTAACGGCAAAAAATTTACTTTCATAAACTGGTACGAATTGAAAAAATACAATGATTTGCAAGAAATTATTGAAAAAGAAAAAACGGCAATTAAACAGAGACAAAATCAAGTCGAATTTTTAAAGCATTTGCAGAAAACTGTAAACGCTGAATATGACAAAATTGCCGAGGAGGTAAAGGACTAAAAATGACAATACAGGAATATGAAAAGTGGATGGAGGAAATGCAAAGCAACTCCGAAACAAGGCACAAATTAGATTGTGTAAGGCCAATGTTATCAGATATATGCGTAGCGGTAACAAATATAATTAAATCTTTGGGGACAAAGTTAGATACTGACCCTGACGGATTGCTGATGTTGTATGCAATGGTGATGTTAGCTGCCCGGGAAATGGGAATTAAAAAAATAGAGAAAGGCGATAAGGAAAATGATTAAAAGTGAGAATGGCGACGTAGAAATCATAGGTCGCAAAAAAGAAATAACTGGCGAATTTGTGAGCATAATTAACCGGATAAAAGATGTAATGACGATTTCTGAGATTAAATTTTCAATTTTGGCGGGGCTGAAATCAGAGGAGTATCGGCAAAGTGTTTTATTGCCCAAAATCGGGGTTCTATCAAAAAAGGAATTTGACGAATTTGTAAGCGAGGAATTAAAAGAGGAATTGAAAAATGTTAAAAGTTGATATTAAAAAAATGGAATATGAAATAAGCGGTACCGGGATTGGTAATATGGTGGAATTTTCATATTTAACAGGTGAACTAATAAACCGATACGGCATAAAAAATGTAAAAATGGCATTTGAACGAGGCTGTAATGAAAGCACTCAGGAGGATAACAGGAATGGCCAGATTTAGTACAAGAGCAGAAAATCTTTTTAAAAAAGAAACATATATAACGATAGAGGTCGTAACCAAAGAGGATTTCGAATTTGTTATGGAACGGCTTGAAAATCATAATGAAAGAAAGCCGTTAGGCGTAGACTTGCACGGAAAAAAGTCGGGAAACATACACAAATATGTATGCCCGATTTGCGGAAAATTTTTAAACGGGCGATACATCATTGAAGAAAGTAAGAAAGACGGCAGTTTTAAAGCATATATCTGTAAATATTGCCCCGAATGTGGGCAAAAGTTAGATTGGAGCGATATAGAATGATAAATCTTGAAGAAGTCATAAAAATGCCATTGACAGAGTACGAAAAAGCCATAGATAACGGAGAATTCGGAGCTTATGGCGAATATATAAAAAAATATTTTAGCAGAGACGACAAGCTGGGGTCTGTTAAGAAAAAAGCTATTAAGGGAAAAGCTGTTGAGGAAAAAGCAGAGCTTGCCATTGCAGCTTGGAAGTGGCTTGGAAGTGAGGTAACAGAATGAAAATTGAACGAAAAAGATATGTTATCATGCGTAAAAACCGCACTGAAATATGGTGTGGATTGTCACGAGATTTTTATTTTAAAAGCATTGACGATATAGGGAACACCGCTGTAAAAACATATCGAACAAAAAAGCAGGCAGAGGCGGGTTGTAGTAGCTGGAATAGGGATTTTGAGGCTGTTCCAGTGATAGAAAGTATTGAAATTTGTGAGGTGGAGGAATGAAAGAGTTAAAATTATATCAATGTGAAATTTGCGGAACGCAATACAAAAGTAAAACCGAGTGTGAAAAATGCGAAAAATCACATAAAAAGGCATTAAAAACAACCAATATGAAATTTTTACCGTACAAAAACAGTGAGGACGGTTTTCCGACCGCAATCGTTATGCAAGACGCAAACGGCAATGGTGCATATTGGTACGAAAAAAGAGGGAAAGTGTAAAATGACAACAGAAAAATTGATTGAGAGGGCAAGATGTTGTCCACAACTGAATGAAACCGAGGATCCGAACTGGGAGAACTGCTGTAATTGCCCACATATGTTTGTTGAATGTAAAAACAGTTTGGTAAAAGAACTTACCAAAAAGCTGGAAAAAGCATACGCTGACCTTAAAAAATGTTCTTGTGAAACCTGCGAATATAATGATATTTGCGAGCAGGGCGGAGATGATATACCGATTTGCACAAACGGCAATATGTGGAAATGGGAGGGCGACAGCGAATGACAAAAGCGCAGTTAGACCAATATATCGGCAAAGATGTCATTGTGACATTTTGGGGCGGCGAGGAAATCAGCGGAGTGTTGGAATACCCGGAAAAAATGGAACCGCCGTACTACAAAAAACCCGGAAGTTACTGGATAGGAAAATACGGTTTTAAAGTCACGCATGTAAGAAAATTAAGAGAAAGGTAAGGAAAAATGATAAATCTTGACGAAAATCAAAAAGAAATTATTGCACAGACGGCGGAAAAATACGGCGATAAACAGTTAATGCAAGCCGTAGAAGAAATGGCAGAGTTAATGCAGGCATTAAGCAAATATCAGCGTATTGATTACACCGGTTGTCAGTCGGTAATAGACTGTTGGGACAGACAAGAGCCGGTTGTTGAAAACATCACCGAGGAAATGTCCGATGTGTATATCATGTTGGAGCAATTACAGATATTTTTTGACATCGACGACAAAGAAATCAAATCAGAAATTGACCGCAAATTAACGAGGCAAAAAGAAAGGAACGCAAAAAATGATTAAAACTTGTCAGTGGTGCAACAAAGAATTTGAGCCGAATGTGCCAACAAGAATATATTGTAGCGACAGCTGCCGCAGAGCCGCAAACAATGCCAAGCGGCGCAAAAGACCTAAAAAGATGTCGCCCTTAGATGCGGATGTTCATCTTATGTCAGTGTGTGGAATCCAGTACGGCAAATTACAAGTATTGCGCCGGCAAAATCTAACCGACGCCGAAATCACAAAAAGATACGGCGCAAGGCGTGAAAAGGAGGAGTTGCGGTGTACATAAGTAAATGCATAACAGGTAAGGACAGCAAGCGTAGGAGTTATTCAAAAAGAGTGCCGGACAGTTGGAACATCAAGTATTATGGCGAAGATATGCAGGAGATAATCAACTGTGTATCTTGCGGCCGTGAGGTGCAATATGGCGATACCTATTGCTCTAATGTTTATTACACAATAGACGGATTATGGAGTTATGCAGAATGCCCGGAATGCTACGAGAAAAACCGTGAAAAATATCTTAACAGGAAAGGAGGTAAAAAGTGATGTACAAATCCCGAAGTTTTGAGTGTATTGAAATGTTGGAAAAATTCTTGAATGATAACAAAATCCCGAAAGAAAACATAATCAAGTTAGAATTGCGCTGGACGGGGTTAGGCGTTAAACCGTTTTTGGTGTACATAGACCAAGAGGCAACAAAAACGGAACAAAATCAGGAACGAAAGAACGAAAAGGCACAAAAAATGCCTAAAATCGTGAACGATACACCCAAAAAACGGAACGAAAGCGGAACAAAAGCCACAAGGAGAAAAACGATAAAATGACACAGGTTTTGCGAATAACTTTTAAAATGCCCAATCTTAATGACTGGGTCGGGGCTATGAATACCAACCGTTACAAGGGTGGAAAAATGAAAAATGATAACGAACACCTTGTGTGGTTGGCGATAAAATCGCAAAAATTGAAAAGAGTGCAAAATCCGGTACATATACGGTACGAGTGGCATGAGGCTAACAAGCGCAGAGACAAGGACAATGTCTCTGCTTTTGGGCGTAAGGTTATCAATGACGCATTACAGACGGCGGGAGTATTGCCCAATGATAACAATGTTTGGGTACAGAGCATAGCGGAGACTTGGGTATATGGCGGGGATTACGGATGTATAGTCACAATAACGGAGATAGAAAGGAGCGAAAATGACAACGAAAGAAAAATTAAAAAATCGGCGGAAATTGAATGCCGAGATACACCAATTAACGGACATTAAAAGCAAGTCAGGCAACGACCGGTATCAACGCAGTATTGCCCGGCAGGCAAATCAAAAACAAAATGAACTTAACAAAATTTTAAAAGCTATATCCGAAGTGACCGACCCGACATATCGAACTATACTCTATCGGAAATATGTCAACGAAAAATCGCTATCGGAAATATCAAAAGAATTAAATTTTTCCCTCCGTTGGACTTGCACACTACTGCGGAGGGCAGAAAAAGAAATAAAATTGTAAGGAGACAGAAAATGCAAATTATTGAAATGAAAACGGCGGATTTAAAGCCGTATCCGTATAACTCGAAAAAACACGGTCAAACGCAGATTGACAATGTGGCGGAAAGCATTAAGGAGTTTGGATTTGTACAGCCGTTAGTCGTAGACGGCGACAATGTTGTTGTAATAGGACATTGCCGATTATTGCGGGCTAAAAAATTAAAAATGAAAACCGTGCCTTGTTACCGAGCCGAGGAGCTTACAGAGGAACAGACCCGAAAATTAAGAATTTTGGATAACAAAACCAACGAGAGCCCCTGGGATTTTGATTTTTTGGAAAGCGAACTCGCAGATTTGGAATTGTCAAATTACGATTTAGATTTTGAGTTGACTTCAAGCGGAAAAAGTCTTTCGGAGAAATACCAAGATTATAAATTAGGTTCGCTTTCGGAAGATTTTGTGGCGCCGCCCCTTTCTGTACTTAATCGGCGTGCAGGTGATTGGCAGAAAAGGAAAAAGATGTGGCGTGAGCAAATAAAAGACACAGGTGAAAGTAGAGGGAATGCCAAAGAAAGTTTTTCGGTCGGTGGCAAATACGATGG
>ERZ1024349.15-NODE-15-length-29881-cov-13.943707_pt1 | contig 29881 bp, 21 predicted proteins | sample MGYA00520789_ERZ1024349 | MGnify/ENA primary metagenome ERZ1024349 (study PRJEB33242, sample SAMEA3444257) | Homo sapiens | biome: Host associated; feature: Gastrointestinal tract; material: Stool | place: Uganda | collected 2011-01-01 ...
AATGATTTATATCCTCGACTAAGTAACGACGAACTTAAAGACATGAGAGAAGTATATCTCGAAACACCAGAAAAAGAACGTCTAAATATTGACTATTCTCTAATAGCAAAAAGAGAAATTATTCCGCTATTAAAAGGCACTCAAAATTATGATGCTTATGCAATAGAAAAAGCCTTGGAATTTTTAAATTGTAGCGATGCGGAATTTAAACAGAAAAAACATAATCTAGAAACAAGAATACAAGAACTATACAATGAATATAAGTTCAGTGAATGGAAACGCATTCTCAACATGCCAGAAGCTGAGTTCAACAAACTAGAAACTCCATTTGAATTGAGAACAGAAACTCCTGTTGATATAAAAGCTTATGAAGCTCAAATGCGAGAAAAAATGGCTGATCGTATAACTTACGATCCAATTGAAGCTGCCGAACTTATTGAAAGAGCAGAAAAGAATCAATCTTTAAGAAATGAAATGTTTGGCAATGACTATGTCCCAGACAAAATCAACACATTTGAAAAACTACCTAAAAAAGCCCCTGTAGCAGTTACACCGCTACCTACGGCAGGTAAACTTATGAGAGAATTGAGAAACACTGGACATGTAAAATTGTCTATACCTAATGAAGGCGGAGTAAAAGTAAAACCTTACGATGCTGTAATTCATCCAGAAGATGACTATAGATTAAATGTTACACAAGATGCTGGAATAAAAATTCGTTACGGTACAAAATTACAATGGAGCAACTTCAAAATTGCTCGAGACCTTTTGCAAAACTATTACGATGGTCACGGACACACTCTTGAAGGGGTGAATATTGAAGTAAATAAAACAGCAGATGGGAAATACAAGATAAAAATTTCTGGCGAAAGCAGTTGGGATTATTCACATCTTGACCAAATGGGTTCATCAACAAAACATGACCCACTAGATGCTGGTGGTTACGGAGAAGGAACAAGAGCCGTTGCCGTAAGTTTGTTATCTAAAGCTGATATTACAAATGTCAAATACGCTTCTGGTGATTGGGCGATGACCTATGGACGTTCTTCTGATGATTTAAAATCTGCTTATATGACCCAAACGCTTTCTAAAAACAGCGAAAAAGTAAAGGGTTCAACTGTAGAATTTGAAACTGAAAATGCGGATATTGCACATAAATTATTAGAAGCAAAAGATTACTTCAACCATCCGCACAACCTTGATTTCAAAAATCTTGATTTTGAAAATGAATTCTTTGGCTTTAAGCTAAAAGATGACGGAGCAAAGGGAAATATATACTTAATCCAACGCTATGAAACAGATGGAGAATCAAATAACGGCTTAAGAGGAGCAACTATTGTCTTTAAAACCCAACCGAACCACCCAACACTTGTAGAAAAAAGTGGAGGAGAACAGTTTGAACTTGGAACAGGTGTTGATAGAGCTCAAATCCCTTCTTATGACGTAAATAGAATCCTTTCTAGATATGTCAAAACAATGACAGATGAAGAATTAACACAAACAATTTCTTCAATGGAAAAATTCTGGGGTGAAAGTGGCACAGAAAAAGATAGACTAAATGACATGTATGTTCCATTTGTCAGAGAAGCCCACAGAAGAGGGCTTGGAATAGATTTCAAAGATACACATTATGTATATTTGGATAAGCCATCAACATCTTCTTATGATATGGCAAAAAATCTAGGCTATAAAATTGCCAATAAGAGTATGAAAGATGTTGGAATGCAAAGTTTTAATGCTAAAGATGAATCTAAACTTCCACACCAACCAACCGAAGAACAATCAAAAGAAATTAGATTGCTTGAAGAAGGTGTCCGTATCCTTCAAGAATGTACAGACTTGTCAACTAAAGATTTGCTAAATAGTGATGAAGTTAATAAGCCAACATATATGTTCTCTGAAGGCGATCATGGCACAGGAGCAGAGGCAATCATTGAAGCGGGAGAATACCAAGGTCACTGGATGCGTGATAGCCATTTATTACTGCAAAATTATGTTGGGAATTTGGCAACATTCTTACACGAAATTTCACACAAATCTGGCGGAGATGAATCTGAAGTCTTTTCTAGGCAACTTACAAAATTGCAATCTCACATCACAAATGCTATAATGCACAATCCTAATGCGTTCAAAAAGCTTCAAACATTATCAAAAATGTTTGATGAAGTAAGATCGCAAGAATTTAACAAACAAATTCCAACAACAGAAGTAATCCAAGATAAATCATTCACGCCAGAACAATATAAACAACATATCGATAATTTATTATCAGTTACTCCAGAATACAAAGAATATGTTGAACCAGAACCGCCAAAAGAACCTGAACCAATAGAATACACTGGAGATGAAAATAGAATTGTATCCACTGGTAATTCTGGAGAATTGGGCAAAATTAAAATTAAATCTTTTGAAGAAAACAGAAAATTAACTTCAAGATTTAATATTGCAGGTATCAAAAGATTTGCTAAATCTTTCATTCACAAAATTCTAAGACATAAACCTTCAAAAGTAGAAGAAGATGGCGGAAGAATATTAGAAGATGATGATTTCGCAAGCTTCACAATTGATGCTGGAGTAGCACATTTTGATAAACCTATAGCTAAAGCTCAAAAACCAGCTAAAGAAGAAAAACACTATAAATATGAAGAGTTTATACCATCAAAACACGAAAGCTACACAACCCTAAAATCTTCTGACTCAATGATGAAGGAACTAGAAGAAAAAGGTTCTGTTGCATTGAGCATTCCAAATGCTGGCGGGCTAAAACCCAAAATATCAGACACTCCAAGCGTAGAAAAAGATAACGACTTTAACAAAACTGTTTCAGCTCAAATGACCTTATCTTACGCTGAAAAAAGAAATTGGAGCAATGAAAAAATTGCACGTGACTTGATGCAGAATTTCTACGATGGAAATGGTCATACCTTAGAAGGTGTTGACTTAAAAGTTAAACAAAACGATGACGGAACTTATACTATCAGAATTGATGGTAAAGGTATCTACAACTATGAACACTTAAAACGTCTTGGCGGTTCTGATAAAGATAACCCAAAAGATGCTGGCGGTTTTGGAGAAGGTAGTAGAATTATTGCAGGGAGTTTGCTTGCAAAAGGTAGTAACAGAGTTAGATTTGCGTGCAAAGATTGGCAAATGGACTTCACAACAGCAGAAAATGCCAGAACCCATGAAGAAGGAGTAATGAGGACTTTAACTAAGAATGAAGCCCAACTAGATGGAAACTACGTTGAATTTGACACAAACGATAAAGAACTTGTAGAAAAAATTATGGATTCCAAGAATTATTTCTATAGTCCAAACAACCCTGATTTTAGAGATTTAGATATTGAAAATGAGTTCTTTGGCTTTAAAGTTTCCCCTGACAAAAACGGGAACTTATATTATATTCAAAGATTCCAAACTCCAGATAAGAAAATGGACAATGGTTTACAAAATATGACCATTATATTCAAACAAGCAGCTTTTGGTGAAAACTTCCAAAATAAAGGTGGCTATACTATTGATTTAAATACAACTAGAGATAGAATGGCAATTGAAGCAGAACAAATGTCTGAACTAACAAGAGCATACGCAAAAACATTACCAGATGCAGACCTTGTAAAAGCTATCTCGGCTCTTGAACCTATTTTCACAAGTGACAACTGCAACTCTGAAAAATTCAGAAGAGAAAACAAAGCTAATAATTTATCATACCAATTTGCTCAAAGTATAATACATGAAGCCGCAAGCCGAGGAATAAAATTAGACTTTGAGGATAAGAAAATTGTTTATGTACAAGAAAGCTCAGAATGGAGAACAAACCTTTCATCAAAAGAAGAAGCATTTTTCAAAAAAGAAGGCTATATCTTTGCGAATATGGGAACAGAACTTGGCATAGAAGATGCCGAAAGTTTGTATGCAAAATTGCATAGACCTCATTCTATAAAACCGACAGAACAACAAGCAAAACAATTACAAGTTCTTAATGAAGCAGTTAAATTGATAACGAGCAATGATAAAAGGGGACTTTTCCCTGAGGAAGGGACACAACTATACGCATTTGACGAAACTTCAAATATTGAAAGTTCCACTGGTTATTATGCCGCAGTAAATTCAAAAAATTTGGATGGAGTATTTATTCATACGAATAAATTAAAAGCCGAATCTTTTCCAACAATGTTAACAAATGTTCTTTGTGAAATGCTTGAAGGTCAAACATCTAAAAATCTAAGCTCATACAGTTATAATCAAACTGAATTAATTCGTTCACAATTAAATACTCTAATAACTCAACCACAAATAATTGAAAAACTGAATATCCTAGAAAAAATTTATAAAGAACAACAAAAATAGACTTGAAAATAATGGCAACAAAATAGACAGCATCCCGCACTCATTATAGAATAATAAAGACCTTAAAGGCTGTCAAAAAGGCAACTTGGAAACTTTTTCAAATCTATTAAATTGTCTTAAAAGTCATAAACTGGTGGGAATAGTCCAGCGAGCAACAGTCTCGGTAACTTGATGATTATAAATATAAATTTCCGATTTTATAAATTCCCTGCAAAATTAAAAATCAGGAAAATTCGATGATTGTTGTAAGTTTTTTAATTTTAAAACACTAGCTATAAGAGACTTTTAAGCTATATTCCCTGTTGTTTTAATATCAGGGAATTTTTAAAATTAAATAGGTTAAAATTTTGATATATAATAAAAATATGACTTACAAACGTTTAAAATCTTCAAATCTTGAAATATTAAATTCTATATATGTTAAAGTATTTAAAAAATTTCTATTTCATTCTTCTTATATATTTCTTTGTGGAAGTAGTGTAAAACAAAAAGATTCATTTCGAAGGTTGATAAATTTGAATCTTCCAAAACATTATAATGATATTAAAATTATATATCCTGAAAATATTTTTAAAAATTATCTGCGTGATAATAAAAACAAAGATATGCTTGAATTAGAAACAGTGTTAGCAAGTAATGCAGATGCAATATGTATAATACATGAATCATCAGGAAGTTTTGCTGAATTAGGAGCATTTACTTATGATAATAAATCAAAATATTTCGACAGAATCATCGTTTTAACAGAGAAACAATTTAGTAGAAAACAAACTTTTTTGAATCAAGGACCTATAAAAAGAGTTAAAAACAAGTATAAAAAACATCAGTTGGTATATACAGAAGAAGATAAAAAAGATCTAAGTGATAATTTCCTAAATAATTTACATTCATTAATTTGTGATGTAAAAAAGAGTAATAGACCTTCAAAACAATATTGTATCAGAATTACGAACCTTGTAGGTTTAGCATATTTTATTTTAATATATTTATATATCAAAAATAATGAAGACATAAACAAATTAAAAATAGATTTAAATTCATTTTATAAAAACAATAAAGAAATTAGTAAGTATTATAACAATAAAAATGTAAATGATAAAATATACCATGCTGCAATTCATTTTCTAAGTGAACAAGAAAAATTGGTAAAATTGGAAAATAATAATATAGAAATTAATAAAAAAGGCATAAGAGAAATTGAACGCCTAATTAATGTCACTAAAGAAAAAGTTAAAAATATTCAAGATAACATTGAAAATATAAAACTTGCCTATTTAGAACAAAAATTATATAATTAGTACAAGGGCTATATTCCTTAGCTTTTGTACATATAAAATAGCGGAGAATGATATGCTGACTCCAAGTTTCAAATGTTAACATCTAAGTAGAATCCCACTTTGATAAATGGTTGACGGAATTCTACTTAGAATCAAAGAAAATTTTCAATCTTAACAGATCTAAAAATTATCTTTGATTCCACGAAGGAACAAAAAGAGTGTGTGTTCTTTTTCTCGTTCCAAAAACACAGAGTAGGCACGCTCTTGACGGTGCTTCGCACGTAAGGAGTATAGCTTTTTATTATTATGAAAAATATAAAAGATTTTGCAAAAGAATTATCATTAGATGTTAAAACAATTGAGAAATTAACAAGAGATAATTTTAATTACTATCATTTTACTATTCCAAAAAGAAATGGGGAGAAAAGATTAATTACAGCCCCAAAGGGTAAATTAAAAGTTATTCAAAAATGGATTCTTGTTAATTACTTTAACATATATAGAATTTAATATTTCAAAATTATAAATATAAATTTCCGATTTTATAAATTCCCTACAAAATTAAAAATCAGGGAAATTCTATGATTGTTGTAAGTTTTTTAATTTTAAAATACTAGCTATAAGAGACTTTTAAGCTATATTCCCTGTTGTTTTAATATCAGGGAATTTTTAAAATTAAATAGGTTAAAATTTTGATATATAATAAAAATATGACTTACAAACGTTTAAAATCTTCAAATCTTGAAATATTAAATTCTATATATGTTAAAGTATTTAAAAAATTTCTATTTCATTCTTCTTATATATTTCTTTGTGGAAGTAGTGTAAAACAAAAAGATTCATTTCGAAGGTTGATAAATTTGAATCTTCCAAAACATTATAATGATATTAAAATTATATATCCTGAAAATATTTTTAAAAATTATCTGCGTGATAATAAAAACAAAGATATGCTTGAATTAGAAACAGTGTTAGCAAGTAATGCAGATGCAATATGTATAATACATGAATCATCAGGAAGTTTTGCTGAATTAGGAGCATTTACTTATGATAATAAATCAAAATATTTCGACAGAATCATCGTTTTAACAGAGAAACAATTTAGTAGAAAACAAACTTTTTTGAATCAAGGACCTATAAAAAGAGTTAAAAACAAGTATAAAAAACATCAGTTGGTATATACAGAAGAAGATAAAAAAGATCTAAGTGATAATTTCCTAAATAATTTACATTCATTAATTTGTGATGTAAAAAAGAGTAATAGACCTTCAAAACAATATTGTATCAGAATTACGAACCTTGTAGGTTTAGCATATTTTATTTTAATATATTTATATATCAAAAATAATGAAGACATAAACAAATTAAAAATAGATTTAAATTCATTTTATAAAAACAATAAAGAAATTAGTAAGTATTATAACAATAAAAATGTAAATGATAAAATATACCATGCTGCAATTCATTTTCTAAGTGAACAAGAAAAATTGGTAAAATTGGAAAATAATAATATAGAAATTAATAAAAAAGGCATAAGAGAAATTGAACGCCTAATTAATGTCACTAAAGAAAAAGTTAAAAATATTCAAGATAACATTGAAAATATAAAACTTGCCTATTTAGAACAAAAATTATATAATTAGTACAAGGGCTATATTCCTTAGCTTTTGTACATATAAAATAGCGGAGAATGATATGCTGACTCCAAGTTTCAAATGTTAACATCTAAGTAGAATCCCACTTTGATAAATGGTTGACGGAATTCTACTTAGAATCAAAGAAAATTTTCAATCTTAACAGATCTAAAAATTATCTTTGATTCCACGAAGGAACAAAAAGAGTGTGTGTTCTTTTTCTCGTTCCAAAAACACAGAGTAGGCACGCTCTTGACGGTGCTTCGCACGTAAGGAGTATAGCTTTTTATTATTATGAAAAATATAAAAGATTTTGCAAAAGAATTATCATTAGATGTTAAAACAATTGAGAAATTAACAAGAGATAATTTTAATTACTATCATTTTACTATTCCAAAAAGAAATGGGGAGAAAAGATTAATTACAGCCCCAAAGGGTAAATTAAAAGTTATTCAAAAATGGATTCTTGTTAATTATTTAGAAAGGTATGCTATAGCAGAATGTGCTACGGCATTTATTAAGGGTGAACATGGTATAAGAGTAAATGCAGAAGCTCATCTTAACAATAAATATATTTTAGAATTTGATTTAAAAGATTTTTTCCCAAATATTAAATTTTGGGCTGTTAGGGATTTATTTTTAAGGATGAATTTGACCAGAAAAATTTCTTTATTATTTGCTAAATTATGCACTTATAATAAAAGACTCCCACAAGGAGCAATAACATCACCCTATATTTCGAATTTAATATGTTATGACTTAGATCTTGAACTATTAGAACTTTGTAATAACTATGATATAACTTATACCAGATACGCTGATGATCTCACATTTTCTTCTGATAGTTTATATTTATTATTTAGTTTAATGAAAGAAATTAGTGATATAATACGTAGTCATGGCTTTAAAATTAATTATGAAAAAACAAAAATATTGTATCCTTCTGCAAAACAAACTATAACAGGAATTACCATAAATAATGGGACCATAAAAGCTGATAAAAAATTGAAAAGAATGATTAGAACAAAATTATATTACGGAGTTAAAAACAATAATATTACTGAATTAACCAAACTAATAGGTTATATTGCTTATGTAAATTCAATAGAGTCTGATTATAAATTAAGATTATATGACTATTTCTCATCATTATTGCAAAAGTTTAGCAAAGAAGATTCTTGGGGATTGCTAAAGATATTAAATAAATAATAAAAGTGTATTTAATTTATTATTTATTTAATATCTTTATTTTCGTATAGTTTTCTGTTTGTTTAACTAATTCTAAGAAATATTTTAGACTTCAAATAGCTCATTTTTTATTGTTTTTTTATATTTTACATATTCGACAAGAACCTTATTCGTAGTTTCAAGTTTTGAGTCTTTACTAGAATTGTAAAGGAATTCTTTTCCTTTCATTTTTATAAAATTACCAAACGTTATACAATCTTACAAACAATTTGACTGCTAGAATAGTACTCTATGCATATTGAGGCTATCAATTATTCTACATTTCTTATTATTAAAATAAGCTATTCAATAATAACTTCAATATTCCCTATTGCGTAAAGTGGAATATCATATAAGTTATTATCATTTAATTTGTAATCCGCAAGAGATGTTCTGACAGATTTTACAGACTTATACTCTTGGATAAAATTTCTCAAACTTTTTGCCTTAAAAATTTTTTCCGCTTTTACTTCAACTGGGATAACGTGACCGTCGAGATGAACAACAAAATCTATTTCACTGCGACTTGAATCATTTGACCAATAATAAATCGGCATACCATCATCGGCACTTTTTAATTGCTGATATGCGTATTGTTCTGCAATTGCACCTTTAAATTCTTCAAATATTTTAGTCCGTTCCAATATGGTTTTTACATCCAAATTTGTTAAAGCTGACAATAAACCAACCTCAACGACAAATAACTTAAATGCATCAAGATCTTGATAAGCAATAAGGGGTAAATCGGGCTTTTTTATACGATTGGCCTGGTACAGCATCTTTTAACCAAAGCAAAGCAAGCTCATATTCTTTTGCTCTTGCACCTGTTTTTATAGCACTATAAATAAATTTTTTATTCTCTTTTGCAAGTTGTGACGGAATAGTTTGCCATAGCATTCTTATTTTTTCAACTGTATTTGCTGCTACATGTTTTGAAAAATCGTTTTCATAAGAAGCAAGAATTGTTTTTTGAATTTTTCGAACTCTCTTATAGTCACGATTATTTATAAAATCCTGAACAACCTCCGGCATACCGCCTATATAGCAATACATTTTAACAAGTTTTTCAAACTCATTATTAAAAAATTTTATCATTTGGAAGTCTTTTTTCTCAATAAGTTCAATAAATCTTTCTTCACCTAGCGCTCTTACAAATTCAAAAAAAATTCATCGGATAAAGATTTAGAAATGATACTTTCCCTACAGGAAACCATGTGTCTTTATGATGGATAAGCCCTATCAAACTTCCTGCTGCTATGATATCATATTCGGGAGCATCTTCGTTAAAATATTTAAGAGAGGTCAATGCTCCGGGGCATTCCTGAACTTCATCAAAAATTGTTAAAGTATTATCAGGGTTAATTTTTATACCTGATAAAATCTCAAATGCTTCAATCAAACGTGGAATCTTATAATCATGCTCAAAAGCAGCAGCAAGTTCTGGATTGTTATCAAAGTGTAAATAAACAACTTGTTCATAATATTGTTTTCCAAATTCTTTCATAAGCCAAGTTTTTCCAACCTACCTTGCACCATCTATGATTAACGGTTTATGCTCTTTTTCATCTTTCCATTCTTTTAATTTTTTTTATTGCTGTTCTTTGCATGATAATCACCCTTTTACTCCGATTTTACATTTTTTTACAGGAAAGATTGGGTAATATTTGCATTTTTTCACATATAACTCATGCGAAATTACTCAAAATATTAGTAAAATCCCGACTCAATTTAAGAATCGGGATTTTTGTTATCTATTTAGATTTCATTTGTCGTTACAGTTTGCATAACAAACTATAAATTCATTTCTGGATGATTTCTGAAGTAGTCATCCCAGAGGAATGCCATTGTCTCTCTAAGATATTTTTCATCATTTTCGTTTGTTTCTGGCACAAAATCTTCTAAGGCTTTTTCTTCAATCATTTGCCAGAAATTAAAATTAAGCAGGTTTAAATTTTGCAGAAGCAGTTTTCTTGAAGGTCCGTCATGTTTAATTGCATCTTGTACAATTTTCTGAGCGAATGCTTGTATAAACGAGATTTTTTCACGACTACCTTTTTCATTTGTAATCGTAACTTCTTTTATAAATGCAAGCCTCAGAGCGTCCATGATAGTTTTAGGAATAACCTTTTTCTTTCTGCCTCTAGGGTTTCCGCTTTGTCCTTTTTTAAACTGCCCACTTACAGGAGGCTTTTTATAGCCGACTTCATATAATTTTTCTTCAATTTCTTTACGGCATTTGTTATCTTTTTGTACAGATTCTACAGTTTTTAACAATCTATTCTTATCTATTTCCATCTTGAACCTCCGCATGATTTTTGATCATTTTTGCAGTTTTACCTGTTTCCTTTTCCCAACGATAAATTGATACATCGACATACCTAGGATTAATTTCAATCAATCTTGCCCTCCGTTTACAACGTTCTGCTGCAAGTAATGTTGAACCAGAACCGCCAAAACAATCAAGAACGATATCGTTTTTAGATGACGAATCAAGCAAAATATCGTGTAGCATCGCTACTGGTTTGACCGTAGGGTGAAGTTTTAACAACTCTAAAGAAGTTGGGTTTGTTGCTCTAACTCCAGAATAATCCCAAACGTTAGTTCTGTATCTCCCATTCTTGCCAAGTTGAATGTGGTTTTGATGTTTAGCTTTACCATTTTTAAATATGGGAACCATTTCATGCTGACTGCGATACATTGCCCCCATACCCCCAACTTTCTTATTCCAAACTGCAATATTTTTGAGTTCTGAATAGTGTTTTTTACCTTGGGTAAGTAACAACTTCACCCCAACCCAGTCCATAAAAATGTAACTAAGACTACCATCACAGGAAAATTTAACAAGATTTTGCATAAATTTCGAAATAAATTCAGCGAATTCAGAATCTGTCATTTCACCAGATGCCATAGCAAATTCCTCGTGCTGAGTCTTTCCAAGTCCGCAAACGTGTCCTTTTATTTTGCAGTTATATGGCGGATCCGTTACAACTATTTGGGCAAGTTCTCCCTGCATTAAAATTTCAAAAGACTTGTTATTCAAGGAATCACCACAAAAGATAAAATGATCTCCAAGTCGCCACAAATCACCTGTTTTTACCTTTGTCGGGATATTTGCATCAAGCCAACTTTCATCTTCCTTATCTGTGTCGTGGACTTTATTCTCTCCAGAATTTTTGATTAGAAATATTTCATCATAATCAACAGTATCAAACCCCAAATCCTCAAAAGTTATGTCAAATTTCATTAACTTTTCGATTTCATCTTTAAGGTTTTCGAAGTTCCATTCACCATCTTCTGCAATTCTGTTATCCAGAATTCTTATGGCTTCAATTTCTTCTGGTGTCAAATTTTCAAGAATTATTGCTGGAATTTGAGTAAATCCAAGTTCCTTTGCTGCAAAAAGCCGTAATTCTCCGGCTAATATGTTGTATTTTTCATCGAGTAGTATCGGATTTACGTAACCAACTTTATTAATTGCATTTTTTAGTTTTTGAAGTTGTTTTTTCGAATGTTTCCGCAAACTTTTGAACCTTAGTATAATTGATTCAATATCAACCATTTGCAAGTTGTTGTTTGAAGGTTGAGTTTCTGAAAACGTCTTTTCTAAATGACGTAAGACTTTTGAAATGTCGTTAGATATTATAGTTTTATGATTATTTTTTAACATTTTTGACTCCTATTTACATAGTATAACCAAATCTTTACAGCACAAATTGTGCCAATAAAGGTAAAAAACTTGCAATAAAAATTGCAATTATACAAGTAAATAAGGAGTTGTATCGTCAGTATAAATCTGATGTAAAAGCACTAAATTTTGTATATTTATTTCTCCTAAAATTGAGATTTGAAGTTTTATAAATTCCCAAATTCGTAATTTTAATTCTAAATTTGTTAAAGGTTGAATAAAAAATTCAAAACTTGAAATTGAACGAATAAGGTCAAGCAAAAAAGACTGCATATATCGATGAATTTTTTGACATTTATGTTTCACTGGGTCATTAATTGCAGAAGCAATATTTTCAATTATTGCTTCTACTGATTGCAAACCGTTAAAATGTTTTATCGAATTGGTATCAATATTTTTACTGATTCTTATTGACATGATATTTATAACCTTTAACATTCAAAGTATAACTGGAATTTAAAGATCATACAAGTCTATATCACAGTAAAATAAATCTTTAGGTTTAAAATTTATGTAATATTCCGTAATATTTTAATGATAATAATTGTGTTAATAGCCTTGATTTAGTTTATAACAAGAGCAATTAATGTGAATATGGATAACTTAAAAATACTAACAACCAAGGAATTACAAACCGAATGGCAGAAAATCTTTAAAATACCTGCACCAAAAGGTTATACTAAATTATTTTTAATTAAAGAAATAGAATGGCATCATAAATATGAAAACTTACCAGACGAACTTCAAAAAAGGTTGAATAAACTTGTTGAACACTATTCAGAATCAAAAACAATAGATAGCAAGAAAATTAAAAAATTTGAAATAACCATCGGAACCAAATTTATTCGAGAGTTCAAAGGTGAAAAATATGAAGTTATAGCAGTTGATGGAGGTTTTAATTTTCACGGGAATTTATACAAAACTCTTTCTGCTGTTGCGAATGTAATAACTGGTACACATTGGAATGGCAAAAAATTCTTTGGAGTATATAAATGATGAAACCGGTCAGATGTGCTATATATACTCGGAAATCCTCTGAAGAAGGTCTTGCTCAGGACTTCAATTCACTTGATGCTCAGCGTGAAGCTTGCGAGGCTTATATTAAATCCCAGATGCACGAAGGTTGGATTCTAGTTGACAAACAATACAATGATGGGGGATATTCAGGTGGTACAATGGAAAGACCGGCATTTAAAGAACTTTTAAAAGATATCGGAAACAATGAAATTGATATTGTTGTCGTATACAAAGTTGACCGTTTAACCCGCTCATTGATGGACTTTTCAAAAATTATTGATGTTTTTGACAAGCATGAAACCTCGTTTGTATCTATAACTCAGCAGTTTAATACAACTACATCTATGGGCAGACTGACATTGAATATTCTGTTATCTTTCGCACAGTTTGAACGTGAAGTGACAGGTGAAAGAATAAGAGATAAAATCGCAGCATCCAAGAAAAAAGGAATGTGGATGGGAGGTCGTCCTCCGATTGGTTACAAAAAAGAGGATAAAAAACTTGTTATTCATAAAGAGGAAGTTCAAAAGGTGCGGATGATTTTTGATAAATATCTTGACCTGAAAAGTGTACCAAAATTGATGCACTATCTTAAAGAAAACGGAATTAAAACACGAACTGACAAAAATTTTTCAAAAGGTCAATTGTACCATTTGCTTGCAAATAAAGTTTATATCGGTAAAATTACCCATAAAGATAAAGTTTATGATGGCGAACATGAGGCAATTATTTCAGAGGGAATTTTTAAGGAAATTCAAAAGCTTTTGTATGAAAACAAAGTCGATAAAACTTGTGGAACTAAATGTTCTTCAAACTCACTGCTTGCAGGCTTAATTTTTGATGATAAAAATAATTTGATGACACCAAGCCATAGTAATAGCCATAAACGGCGATACAGATATTATGTTAGCACAGCTTTAAAAAATTACAATGACAACGAAGTTGGTACAATTTCAAAAATCCCCGCAGGCGAAGTTGAAAAATTTGTAGTTGAAACAACAAAAGAATTTTTGCAAGATAAAGGACAAATTCAAAAACTTGTAAAAGATTTTAAAGTTAGTAAGCAAAACAGACTTATTTATATGGCACAAAATATTGAAGATTACTCGGATCCAAAACTAATCAGGGCTATTATTTATAAAATTGTTATATCAAAAAATTTAATCGAAATTACATTAAATGAAAATTCCATAATAAATGTATTGAATACATTGTCTAACAATCAAAAATTTGTAATACCTGACAAAAGAGAGAAGTTTAACTCGATTACGATTACTAAAAAAATAAAAATCACGCAGTCATCCAGAAATGATAATATTTTGATTTTGAACGCAAAAGAATACGATATTCCCGAGCCGAACCCGTATCTTGTAAATGCAATTGTTAAAAGTTACTACTACCATAAACAAATTCAAGCAGGTAGGACAATAGAAGATTTACAATTCGAAGAAGGGTTTAAAGACTCAAAATACATCCGAAACATTATGAATTTAAAATACATTTCACCTGAATTAGCTGAACAAATATTAAACGGAACTCAGCCCAAAGAATTGAGTCTGCAGAAGTTGATAGGAATAATTAAAATTTAACAATAAATTTCAGTGTTTTCGTTACAATGATTCTCCACAAAATCAAGCCATTTTTTATACCAATACCAATGTTTTCCAGCAACTAATCCTCCATAATTATACTTAGGATTTTTTGCATCATATTCCTTCCATAATTCTGTATGTTTATGCATACTAAATTTTAAAAACCCTTTTTCTTTCATTAATTTTACAATTTGTCCAGCTAGATATTTTGTTTTTTCAGCTTCTTTAATTAAAACATATTCTTTGTTTAAACCCACAGATAATTCTGAATCTTCTTTAACAAATTCAATAACTCTGTCAGCTTGACCAGGTCTATTTGCAGTTTTGGGTACAAATAAATATCTTGTTGCATATTCTTCACTATTAAATTCTTCTTCAGTTAAACCAGCATCAAAAGTTTTAATATATGTTTCAATTGTTTCTGGCAATTTATAATCTTCAATTAGTTCTCTTTGTTCTTTATTTAGTTTTGAAAATTGTAAAGAAAACGATAAATATTTATCAATTGCATATTTGTCTCCAAATAATTCAGTTATATATTTATTATAATTTAAACAACAAGCTTGAAATCTTGCACTTAAAGCGTCATCTAGTTCTCCAGCCATTTTATGTTCAATTTTATTTCTCAAACCAATTAAAAATTTTAAATTATTCTTACAATCGTTACTTAATGGACATTGTTCAAAATTTAAACATTTTGATAAATCCCAATATAAATAATCGCCATCTCTAACTTGATAAAATTTTCTTTTTGCAGTTGATTTATTTTTGTCAATATATCTGTAATCTATTTTTTTATCTTTAAAATATGCATGTAACAAATATGTCCAAGCGATGATCATCAATACAATATATGTTTCTGATTTGAATAAAATATTAGGATTATTAAATATTTGAACTGCAGATAATGCAGATTCTCTGGACTTTTTAATCAATTGAATTTTAAATGAACCACAAGTACGAATTCTTGACATATAACCTTAATATTAATATTTTGTAAATTATAATAATTATTATACTAAAAAATTTCATGTCAAACCAGGGCAGCTATGAACAGAGGATTTGATGTAATTTAACATACCGAACAAGATTGACTTTATTACAAAACAATTATTTTGTTTCATATTTATATTCATTTACCAAATGTTTTAATGTCATGTTATATTTTACGCTATCATGTGGTAACAACACATAAGTCCAAGGCTTTCCACCATTTTTCATCGTATATTCAGTTGCATTTTTGCAATACAATAGTGCCGCTTTTGCCTTTGATTGAACTTCTTCTGTTGGTATATCTTTTTCTTTTTTTGTTTCTACCAAATAAATATTATCTTTTGTTTCAACAACAAAATCTGGTTCATAATTACGTTTGTTATTATCCCAAGTTATATTAAATTGGTTTGGAGCAGGTCTCAACCATTTTTCTACAGAATCATCATTTTCCAAAATTATTGCAAAATCTTTTTCTGTTTTGGAATCAAATTTATATGTTTTATGACATGCTTTTTTAAATCCTGTAAACATTAATGACTTTATTCTGCTCGCAGGTTCAATAGTTTCTTTAAAATCATATATTTCATCTTGCAAAAATTTATATGAATTGTGTTCTAGTATTTGAGAAAATGCTCTTACATCAGGAGCCTCAAATCTAACAACTTCTTTTTTGAAATGTCCCATTAATTGAGGTTTTATGTATTCTGCAATATCTCTTTTCCGATATTGAACTACATTTCTTATGTCTTCTTCAGATAAGTATGTAGCAAATTTATCTAAAACTTGTCTTGCAAGTTTAAACAACAATTTAGCACAAGAATTATAATCAACTTCAGGTATATTAATAAGTTCATTAACAATAATATTATCTAATCTATCGCTAACTATTGTTCCCCTGCTCATAATGGTATCTGCTTCTTGATTTCTTAAAGTTGTTCTTAAAATTTCATCAGATATAGGCTGATAATTTAAGTTTTTTACATCTAAATCAAAATCCTCAAACCACGCTTTTGTTTCAGCGGGAACAATCATGATTTTAGGAATTTCGATGATTAATTTTTCAATTTTTTCTTTTTCTTGTTCAATATTTTCTTCTATTTGTTTTATTAGTTTTTCTTTTTCGAAATTATCAAACAAACTTTTTTGATCTTTTTCTTCTAATCGCTTTATGGCTTGTGCTTTTGCAACTGTAGAGATTTGTTGAACAGTCATAGTTTTTAAGTTTACACCTTGCTTTGCTATTTCAAAAATTGCTTGCTGAGTAACTTTTTTAGCCTCAAGTTTTATTTCTGCACTTGCCTTTTCTTCTGTATTTTGAATTTGTTCAATTTTTTTTTCTTCTTCGTTAATTTCTTCATCAAGAATAGATGTTGTCGTTATAGTTTCTTTCTTTTGATTAAGTTCTTCTTCATTAATTTCAATAATATTTTCTTTTCTAATTATTGAACCTTCTTTTTTAGCTTCTTCAAGTATCTCTTGAAATTTATCGTGAGCAATAATCGTTAATTTATCAATTTTAGGATCTCCAGTTCTTTGACCATAAGGTAAACGTAAACCACGACCGATAGTTTGCTCTCTTAATGTTGTTGAAGTTGCTGTTCTTAAAGGAATAATTGTGTATAAGTTAGTTACATCCCAACCCTCTTTAAGCATATTAACATGGATAACGATTTCAATTTTATTATTTGTATCTTCCAATGTTAAAAGTTTTGCAATATTTTCATCTTTTTCCGTTCCTTTTTGTTGGGAGTGAATTTGCATAACTTTATCTTTGTAATATCCATTGAAAAATTCGTCTGATTTAATTCTATCTTCAAGCCATTGAGCATGATTTGTATCTTTTGCAACAACTAGAACGAATGGTTTTATTAGTTTAACTTTATTTGTTCTTGAATAAATATCTAAATCAACTTTTGTACTTTCATGAATTTTGATACCATCTTCAAGTTTTAGCATGTCTAATTCTTCAACAGAAAGTTGTTTTGGGTCAAAGTTTTTTCGTGTTGCAACGGCTGGCTCTTTTACAAAACCATCATTCATTGCTTTTGCTAAAGAATATTCATAAACTACATTTTTAAATTTGACTGTTTTAGAACCACTTTCAACTTGTGGAGTTGCAGTCAATTCTAAACCTAAAACAGGATTTAATTCATTTAAAACCTTTGCACTTGCTTTTGCTCTATAATGGTGTGATTCGTCCATTAATAAAACCAAATCTGGTAGATTTTTCAAATAATCAAAATATGATTCGCCAAGATATTCGGATAATCTTTTTATTCTTGGCAAACCTGTTGCTTTATCTACATCAGAATTAATTTTTGAAATGTTAAAAATGTTTATTCTTACACGTTTAAATAAAGCATTATGAATATTTTGTAAAAAATTTTGGTGTTTATTATAATTATCGCCTGTAATTATTTGCGGATAACTTGTTGCAAAACGAGAAATTCCTTTAAAAACGTATTTTGGACTGCTTGGATTACCTAAATCATCAATAAGTTTATTATAAATAGTTAAGTTAGGCGCTAAAACAAAAAAGTTGTTAATACCTTTAGCAAGATGTAAATAAGCAATAAAAGCACCCATTAAACGAGTTTTACCGACACCAGTTGCTAATGCAAAACAAATATTAGGAAATTCTCTCTCAAAATCAGAGAACCTTTTAACTTCTTCAAATTTTGTTCCAAGTTCTTTTATTTTTTCTTTTGTTTCATCAAGATTCACATTCTTTTTAAGTTCTAAAACATCAGCTATTTCAGAAAGAATTTCTAAACTTTCTGCTTGAGGTTTTCTCAAACTTAATCTACATCTTATTTCATTAGCTGTTTTGTTCATTTTTCACCTATAAATTACTTGCTGACGGATTTATATGTCCATCTATTACAATTATATTTGTATCTAAATTTAACTTTTTCTTTGCTTCATTTAATTCTGCTACAATTCTTTGTGTTTGTTTTTCTCTATGCACGTTAATACATATAAAATATGCTGCTTTAACGTTATCTGTACATTCTTTATATTTTTCTAATTGTTTTGTAAGACCTTTAATTGGATTATTTTTTGATAGCTTAAATTCAATCAGCACTCTTAATTTACTACCTTGTGAAAAACAAAAGTCTATAGGACCACTACCAGTTTCCCTTTCTTGTTCTATATTTATATTATTTTGCCCTAAATACTCATAAATATAAGCGGGAAACACCTGTTGCCATGCTGTTTCTGGCTTGTATTGAGTTTCATTTTCCCACAATAATTCTCGCTTTAATTTATTATTATTTGCTAAAAATTTCTCAAAACGTTTAATTATGTATTCAATAATTTCTAAATTGTTTTTTGTTTCAATTTTAAAATCATCATCTTTCAAATAATCTAACAATTTATCTCTTAATACAATGCATTTTGAGTCTTTTTCGAAATTATACTGATTTCCTTCTAATGATGACATATAATTAGTTAATTGAAGAATTAATTCTGGATCATTTTTGAATAGATCAAAGATTTTTGATTGTTTGTCCCGTTTATCAAGATGTTCTTGTTTTAGTATATTTAAAATCTTTTCATCAATTTCAGTTCTAATTTTTTGATTTTTATCAACATATCCCTCTAATACATCTTCCATATCAACGTCTTTAGGCAAATCAGACAAAATTTCTCTTGGAACTATGAGTAATGGGTACCCTATTCGTTTAGTTGAATTTGGATGTTTGGGCAACATAAATTTTTTATCGTTTATACAAAATACCTCTGTTTGCATATTTAGTTTTTTGGCAATATCTTCTGTAAAAAATGCTAATTCTTCACGAATTATATTTGCAGTAATATCTCCAATGTAATCAGCCCCAATTCCTTCACTTAAAATATTTAATAAAGAAAAAGCTTCTTCTCCTATATCGGGTACACATTTATAAATATCTATAGCATTTTTAAATAAAAGTTCAGCATTAGTAGTACCTACACCTTGTCCATTTGTATTCTTTTTTGAGTATCCCAAACCTAAACCAACAGGCTCTTTAGCTGTCAAGTTTTGAATAATTTTTTGTTTGGCTTTATTTTTTATATTTTCATCATTTATTTTAAGATATGCTCTAATTTGTCTGGCTAAATTTTTATAATAAGTTTCATACGTATTTACTGCATTTTTATTAAATATTTCATGTTTTGATTTTTTTAATAACCTTGGATCTATAAATAACTGAATATCTCTATCAACAAGAGTATTTAAAACTCCTAATTTCCAAAAACATTTAGGAGAAACTTTAAAGAATTCTGCTATGGAAGTATAATGTTTTTTCATTTATTCCTCATCCTCCAGAATTTCATCTTCTTCAAAATCTTCAGGTTGGGCTTCTTCAACGATATTTAGATTATATTCAAGTTTTCCAAATTCGCAACGGTCCAAGAGCATTTGTGGAATTTTCTTTACTGTTATATTTGAAAAAGCTCTGCCAACACCCTCTTCAAAATGAGTAGCACAAATTAATAAACTTTCATCTTCTTCTAGTTTATTATGAATATTGTTTAATAATTCAACTGACAAAAATTGAGTTGTTGTGAAAATAAAATCTTTTTCTGTTGAATAGCCTTGTTTATATACATTATTTTCATCAGGTGAAAATTTATAACCCTCATGTTTTGCCATAGCTTCTGCTAACATTTCAGCGTCGTATTTCGGTTCAATAATCCAGTTATCAAACTCATCTTTTTTTAGTAATGATGGTGCTAATTCATAGAATTTATATCCTCCACCACCTTGCCAATTTACAGTTTTTGAAATGCCGCCTTGGTCTGTGCCATCAACAACTTGATGTAATCTTGGTTCACAATGAGTATAGCAATGGTCGCCAAGCTCAATACCAATCCATTTTCTATTCATTTTGTGTGCAACTGCTGCTGTTGTACCTGAACCTAAAAATGAATCTAAAACTAAATCTCCTTTGTTTGAACCCAATGTTAAAACTCTTTCTATTAATCTTTCTGGTTTTGGGGTATCAAAAACTGTATCAAAATTAAATGCTTTTATTTCTCTTTTCGCTTCTTGATTATCTCCAACTTCATCCCTTAACCATAAAGTCATAGCCACAACCCCTTGCTTTACCTCAGATAAAAATTTTTTCACGCGAGGTGCATTATCCCCTTTTGCTCCAAACCATATTCTATTATCATTTTTCATTTCTTCAAAACGTTCTTTTGTAAATAGCCAACATCTGCCTGTAGGTGGCGTAACAGTTCTTCCTGATGGAGTGATAATTTCATATAGTTTTTCGGATATAACAGGTCCAACTGTACAATCAGCTGAAGTCCAAGGTCCTCTTGAATCATTGTCAGGATTTTTGTAAGAAGCACATTGGTCTTTTGAACGTGGGATTGTATTTAATGAAAAACTTTCCGAATAATTTTTTGCATAAACTAATAAAATATCATGCGAGCGAGATAATGTTTTTTTTAAATTAACAGGGGCAAACGCTCTTTGCCATATTACTTCGTCTATAAAATTTTTTCTACCAAAAATTTCATCGCATAATACTTTTAAATAATGACTCTCGGTTGCGTCTATTGAAATCCAAATCGAGCCGTCTTCCGCTAAAAGCGTATGCAAAATTTCTAATCTTGATCTCATCAAAGACAACCATTTTGAATGTTCAACGTTATCATCATAATGTTCAAAGGCTGAACCTGTATTATATGGAGGGTCTATATAAATACATTTAATCTTTCCAGAATAATCTTGTTCAAGTGCTTTTAGGGCAAGTAGGTTATCACCGTGAATAAGCATATTTTCAGTATTCTTATCACCATAAGACTTTTCAGGAACTTCAACCAAAATTCTTGGCTCAATATCTTTATATTCATCATCTTTTCCTATCCATGTCAATTCTAATTTTTGCTTATTCTTACCCATATATTTTCCTTTAATTTTTCTACAAAACTATTTTAAAATATTGCTATGTTAAATACGGACACACTATTTGCTACCAGTTTGTGGTTTAGGTGGTTGCGGTTTAGGTGGTTGCGGTTGAGATGTTTTTGGAGGATTAAAACCTTCATTCTTCCAGTCTTTTTGCATTGATATAGGGGGATTTAATCCGTTTTGTCTTTCTTTATTCATTTTTTACTCCTTGATTTCTATAATACTCAAATTCTTTAACTTTTATTGTTTGTTCAAACCTTGAACTATCATTTTTTATTTGATTTTGTGATTGAACTTGGTAATTATTTTTTAATATAACAATTGATATTATAATAATAGCGACTATAAAAGACCAAAAGAACGCAGTATTTAGTGTTTCTGAAATATTAAAACATTTTACAGATTCTGCATCTAGCTCTCCATTTTCATCAAGTCCATAATCACAACCTTTTTTTGATATTCTTGCAGATACAAGTTGTAATATCAAAGTAATTATAAATAATGCTGTTGCTATACAGAACAACCAAAAATTTTCAGGCAATACTTTTTCACTAAAACCTACCAATAAAGTAGTTGCACCCGTTGATGCAATAAATATCCAATTCTCAATATTTTTATTATTTTCTGTATAATATTCTTTTAAAAGTTCATTATACTCTTTCTTATTCACGAATTTTTGTCTCCAAGTTCTTTTTCTTTTGTCGTTCAAGTTTTTTAATGCTATCAACTGTAGGTAAATCTTCTGGCATAGTTCCACCGAGTTCTTCAATAGTTTGACGAACTTTTTTACCAACTTCATAGTGAGTTTGATTTGCTTTCATTTTACCTTTTATATTTTCACGTCTTAGTTTTTCTTCAGTTTGTGTTGCACGGAATAAATTAGCAGCAAGTTCGGTGCTCCCCATATGATCTAAAATCTTTTGACTTTTCTTCAAACCTTTTCTTGCGTGAATATCTTTTGCTTTTAGACCACCATACAATCCTTGATACCCATAGTCTTGAAAAATAGCATATTCTAAACCTGCTTCTATACCAGCATTACTCGCTGCATCTGCTAATTGCTTATTATGTGTTTTCATTTGCTCACGCAAAAACAATCTTTTTGTATCTTCTTCAGATTGAATTAACCTTACTTGTTCTTCTTCAATCAATTCTTTTTGACGGGTTTTTATTGCAAAATATGCTTGTCCTAATGCAACATTTTTCTTTGAAGGATCTGCATTTTGTACTGCTATATAGCAAGCAAATCTTGATAATTTCAAACTATCAAGTTCACGAGCAGCTCCTGAGCCGATTTCTACCATGTCGAGCATATCCTCGATATGGTTTTCGATATCTTCATTTAGCGAAACTAAAGCTTCTTTTACCTTGTCTATTACAGGTAGAAAATGTCTATATTCAGAATAGTCAAGTAATTTATATAAATCTCTTGCTGACCAATATTCATAGCCATCTTCACTAATTCTTTTGATTTTTTCAAATGGTGATTTCAATAAGTCATCTATCGAATATTGCATTATACTAGCCTCCAGCGAATTGTAAATAATTCTTCTTCAGAAATTTTTTGATTTAATTTTGCCTCTATTTTTTCTATTAAATCTTCTTTTTGTTTATCAACTAAATCTTGAGATTCAAACAAATCTCTACGCATTTTATTACGTTTAGCTTCCATTTCTTTTATAGTTTTTTGAGCATTTAATTTATCTTCAAGTTTTAAGATTTTTTTCGATTCAGTTTTTAAAGTTTTTATATCTTTATCCAATTGCTTTAATTCTATTTCTAAAGAATTTTTTCTATCTTCTGCCCATTTATCAAGTTTGTTCATTTCATCATCAAAAAATTCAGTATTACGTTGAACAATAAAATCCATAAATCCAGCTTTTCTAGCTTCTATGAAAGTGTTTAATCTTTCATTATCTGGATTATCAATAACTGTATCCTTAACTTCTGCATCAAGCATAAATAATTTTTCACATTGTTCAGAATCAAGATATTCTCCATTGTCTTGATACCCTGCGAATATTAAATAATCCTCTTTTTCAAAAGAATCAACTGTAATATTTTTAAGCGTCAACCAACCAGACTTACCTATTAAATTTTCAAGAATAGAGATTTTTGTGGTTTTATTATTTGTATAATCAAACACTAATTCTCGAACGGGTAATTTTTTTGACTTAGTATCAATAAATATTCTTTGTGCCAATGGATGACTTACACGATAAGTGTTTGCATCTTTAATATTTTTACCTAATCGATATGGTCCACGATTAATTTCTAATTCAGGAAATGGATTTTTATTTAACATAAAATATTTTTTATCATCATTGAACTCTGCATAATCGTTCAAATAATACTTTGTTAAATTCCAAAGTTCTCGTTCAAATTTATCAAGATATTTTTCTGCACTGTCTTTGCTTAATTTTAATTTTTGAGCAACTTCAACATCAAAATTTTCTAAAAGTTTTTTTCTGGTATCTAACATTTTTTCATCAATATCTGATTCCATTGTTTGTTGAAGATCATCAAAACATTTATTAATTTCTTCTTCTGTTCTACAAGATTGAAGAATCTCTGCAATTCTTTTTTCAAAATCAATTCCAGAACCTATTGCCCCTAAAACTTCATCACTTGCTCCAAAAACACCGTCAAACAATTTGAATTTTTCACTTAATAATTCAAAAACCCTGATATCTGCCGCATTTTTCGTATTTAAAAAGTTTACAACAACAACATCATGTTTTTGACCATATCTATGACATCTTCCTATTCTTTGTTCTATTCGTTGTGGATTCCAAGGTAAATCATAGTTTACAAGTAATGAACAAAATTGCAAGTTTATACCTTCTGCTGCTGCTTCAGTTGCTATCATTATTTCAGCATCGTCTCTAAAATATTCAACTAAGGCTGCTCTTTTATCAGCAGTTTTTGAACCTGATATTTTATCAGTACCTTGGTATTTTTCAAACCAATTTTTATAAATAATTTTAGACTTCTCGTCATTGTTAGAACCATTAAATAAAACAATTTTATCTTTATATTTTGTTTTATTTAATATTTCATATAAATATTGTTGTGTTCTTGTTGATTCTGTAAAAATTAAAGCTTTTTTTGTCCCTCCATTTTTTGAGTTTTCATAAAAACCTTTTTCTAACGCTGTTAATAATTTTTCACCTTTTGCGTTCTTTGCAATTTTTTTTGCTAATTTATAAAAATGTTCTAATAATTGTTTTTCTTCTTTTATTTGTTCAATTTCTTCAGGAGTATAGTATTCCTTTTGGATAGAATCTGTATCACAATCTGCTTCTTCGTCATCAATCCATTCTTCTTTTATTTCATCAAAATTTTCAATATTATTTTGCATTTCAGCTTCTGTAAAATCTTCAATTTTATTATTATCAATTAAATTTTGTAATTTTTCTGCAAGTCCCCCTAATGTACCTGTAATTGCAAAAGTAGAAGATGCCAATAATCGTCTTAAAATTAAAGTCATTAGTTTTCTTTGACTTTGAGGAAGGGCATACAATCTATCTCTTTGCAAATATGTACTTAATCCTAGGTATAGTTCGTGTTCTTCAGGAGTTGGACTAAATTTTTCAGTAATTGCAATTCTATTTGTATATTTAATATATTCTAAAACTTGTTTTCTTAATGTTCGTTGGCATATTGGAGAAATTCTAGATTTTAATTCTTTAAAATCAACTTGTTGACCATTTCGACAATATTGTGCTTTAAAACTAGGTAAATCTCCAAATGTGTAATCATCTATAATACTTACTAAACCATACAATTCTAATAGAGAGTTTTGCAAAGGTGTCGCCGTTAAAAGGAGTTTATTTTTATCTGAGAGTGCATCTTTTATGGCATTGGCAATTTTGTTAGATGCTTTATATACATTACGAAGTCTATGTGCTTCATCAATTACAACTAAATCCCAATTTATTGATTTAATATATGGGGCTTTATTTCTCGCAAAATTATAAGAACATATCACAATTTGATTTTGTTCAAAAGGATTTAGATTTCCATTTTTAATTTCTTCGTTAAAAGATTTTGCCTCAATAATCATAGAGTTAAGAAAAAACTTTTCTTCTAATTCTTGTTGCCATTGCTTTCTTAATGATGATGGCATAATGATTAAAATTTTTCGTTTACGTTCTGCCCAATATTGTGAAATAACTATGCCGGCTTCAATCGTTTTTCCAAGTCCAACTTCATCAGCCAAAATGGCTCCTTTTGAAAGTGGAGAACGAAATGCAAATAATGCAGCATCTACTTGATGAGGATTAAGTTGAACTTGTGCTTCAGATAAAGTTTGCACGAATTTTTCAACAGTCTCCGAAGAATATCGCTTGGTTAAATCATAAGAAATATATTTGGCATGGTAGTCAGTTTTCATCATTACTCCCTATTTAATTCTATCATAAAAAATACTTATTCCCTTTTTATATTAAGGATTCTTATCATCAAATTACTATGATTAAAAAATATATAACTTTTTAAAATATAACTTTATCAAGCGTTATTTCCGTCCAACTATTGTCTTTTGTAACCTTTCAAGTTTATTTATTAGTTAAACAATTTGCCGAAATCTGTTGTATTTTTTATGTATAAATTCAATCGCATCAGGGGGAAGTGGAACTTCAGATAATTGACCAAAAATCTGTTTTAAATTATTTATTGAGAATGTTTCAAATTTTACTATTCCCCCAAAGCTATCAAAAAGATGTTTGTGTCGTGCTAGTTTTTTATGAGTCACCACATACCTACAAAAATTATTGGACTATTGTTCCATCGTAAATATCTCACAAAATTTCTATAGTTTTCAAATTATTCATCAAATAATCAATTTTATCAACAGTGATTAGTCGTGATGGCCTTGTTTAGCTACATAAGTTGCATAAATATAACATCTGCAAACTTGTTTTTCAAAATACAAATTAATAAATCAATTTCTTGAATTTTTAGATTTAAAATTTTAGTTCCGTAAAGTTTGCCACATTCTTATATCATCTAAAATCCTTACTTTTATATGACTTCTATCACTCTTTTGTTGATTAAGTATTATTTATTCCAAACTATCAAGTCAAAAATTTGCCCCACAAACTAATCACTCATTTCAATCTCAAAAACATTTCGACACATCTTAAATTGGAAAATTTTTCAAAAGGGACGTTTTATTCTTATCAAAAAAGGACTAAAAGGTAAATATAGTTTGTATTTAAGGGTAAAAAGTTTTAATTTTTTGTGAGAATTTTGAAATTCAAAGCCCATCAAAAGTCCATTTGGGTACATTTTGAAACTCAAATTTCATTCTAAAAATCAGCTTCAATTAGCCTAAAATTAGGATAGTTTATATAATCATACAAGTCACAAAGTGACTATTAAATCCCGATTATACTAAAAAATTTCATTTTGGACTAGGTAATCTCCCAACAGAGAATTTGGAATAATTTTTGCATTAACAAGCAGAGAATTTTAGTAAAATAAATTCTCTGCTTGTTTTCTGTTATTAAGAAGTCCGCTAATTGCGGGCTTTAGCCGTATTAATTTTGGTCTAATCGTTGTCCTGCGGACTAAAAAATGGAGACGGTGGGAGTCGAACCCACGTCCAAAATGGATAAAAATAAACCTCTACGTGCGTAGATATTAATTTTCTCGACTAACTCTGGAAAATATCAGAACCAGACAAGTTAGTCCTAGGTTTTATTTGAGGGAAACTCTAAACCCTTAGTGGTTAATCTTGGTACAGCTACCACTAATTGCCGCACTGCAACTTGCATAATTGCCCCATAAAATCGGCAAGCTGGACGTTATGAGGAGCCTAGAATCAGCGACTAAGCAGCTAAAGCGTTAGCTCTAGAGAAGTCAGCTTTGATTACATTGTTAGCATTTAATTTGTTTTGCTCGTTGATAACCGAGAACAGCGCTCGGACACGCAACCTATTTTCACCAAACATCCTGTCAAATCCAAAACGTCCCCATGAATGTTTATAACTGGTGTTATTAATGTACAAGTAATATTATTATAACTCATTTAGACTCTTTTTCAAGTCCATAAAATGGAAAACTTGTCGAATTTCACTTGAGAACTATATTCAAAACCTTTAATAAGCTTTTCTTTGGTTCGTTTTTTCTCATCTTTTTCAACAGCAAGGTTTAAATACTTTTCGGAATTTGAGTTATCGCCCATTTTTTTATAAATAAAAGCTCTAATAACGTCTGTATCTGCATTCTGCTCTTGAATTTTATCACAAGATTCTAAAACTTTCTCAAATTCTTTTTTAGTTGTATAAATCGTCGCAAGACAGCATAACGCTACATCAAGTTTTTCTTTGTTATAAATATTTTCCAGTTCTTTTAGAGCTTTCTCTTGTCCTTGTAAATACTTACAATAAGCAATCAAAACTTTCAGACCTGAATGCTCAGGAAATTTCTTTAGATTTTTTATTGCGTTTTTGTATTCACCAATAAAAAATAGAGCAATTCCTTTATTGCCATAAAATCCCTTATCTAGCTCTTTTTTGTAAAGCTTTTCAGCTCTTTCACACCATTTTAAAGCTAAATATGGTTTACCTGAGGTTACAAGTATGCCGATTTTATTTCTATAAGGACGCCAGCGACTTTCTCCATTTTTAATTGCTTTATTGTAGAATTTTAAAGCAAGGGCATCCTGTTTAGCTAATTCATAGCAAAACCCTTTCTCAAAATTATAATTGTTAGGTTCTACATTATATTCTGTTTTGTAGAGATTAACTGCCATTTCAAAAACTTCTTTTGCTTCCTCATATTTGCGAATATGACAAAGACAATTTGCTTTATCATAGTAATTTTGAGATTTATTTGGATTAATACTTATACAAAAATCAAAGATTTCAATTGCCTCTTCATATTTCTCTGCATTCCAAAGTTCATAAGCTTTGAAAACATAGGCAAAATGTTTATCAATATCAGCGATTTCTTTGTTATCAATAAGTTTTTGACAATCAGCTAAAACTTTTTCACTATCTTTATTATTGTACTCAATATCTATTTTCAAATCATACAGTTTTAATTGGAAATCAATATTATCTACAAATTTACCTACCACATCATCTAAATATTGATAAGCTTTTTCTTTTTCCCCCTTTTTAACATAAATATCTGCAATACATTCATAATTATGTTCTTCAAATGGAAACAAATCCAAACTCTTTTTATAATCTTGTATTGCACCATCATAATCTTTAATTTCCATTTTTATATAAGCTCGTCTATCAAAAATATAAGAATTTCTGTCATCTAGTTCAATTGATTTATCTAGAGCTTTGATTGCTTCTTTTGAAATTTTTAAAGCATAGAACTTTTGGGTTGGCAAAATCAAACGGTAATAAGTTGCCAAATTTGAATAATTTAGAGCCGTTGGTTTGATAAAAATGGATTTATTAAGAATTTCCCGCATTGTCGAATCATATTTTTTAATCGTTTTGTGGCGTTCTTTATCATCTTCGCAATCAGAGATAATTTCTTCGATTATATCAAAATAAAGGTCATAATATTCTTGTTTTTTAGGGTTTAATTTTATTGCATCTTTTATATTTCGTTCTGCATCAAAATTATAGCTTCCACATAGATTCTTTGCACCAATATAAAATATTTCATCGTTATTTGGATTTAGAGTTAAAATACAATATTTTATATACGCTAAAGCAATCTCATCATCTTCTCTTTTCATTACGCTTATGTTATTTGCTATTTTTAAAAGAGTTTGCTCATCATATTTTTCTGGCTCTTGTTGAATTTTAGCTCTTATATCAATAGCTCTTTTAATTTTTTCATTGAGTAGATTTGTATCAATATGCTTGTTCAAATAAAATAGTGCTTTTTCATAATCTTTTAAAACTTTCCCATAACAGCAATACAGAGCGACATTTATATTTTCATTCAACTCATGCGTTGTATTTTCGTCTTTTTCTGCAAGTTCACGTGCTTTTTCAAAATATCTAACGGCAGATTTTAACCCATCTTCATATCTCAAAACACCTTCGTCATAAAAATATTGTGCATCTTTTTTCATTTATCATCCTCAATATAATAATTATAAAGATTTTTTCAAAAATGTAAATGAAATACAAATGTAACAAAATATTACAAAAAGGGTAAAAAAGTTAAAGAAAAGAAAGAAAAGAGCCGATAGATATAGTAAGGAAATTAAACGAAAG
>ERZ1024349.18-NODE-18-length-26538-cov-15.359551_pt1 | contig 26538 bp, 36 predicted proteins | sample MGYA00520789_ERZ1024349 | MGnify/ENA primary metagenome ERZ1024349 (study PRJEB33242, sample SAMEA3444257) | Homo sapiens | biome: Host associated; feature: Gastrointestinal tract; material: Stool | place: Uganda | collected 2011-01-01 ...
AGGGAAAATTTGAAGGGGGTGGCCAGGCGTGGCAACCATGAAAAGCATTACCTCCAGGGGCACCCGCCTGGAACAGCTCAAGCAGCTGGCAAGGGTCCTGGCTACAAACATTGACGACTGCGAAGATCCCAAGAATCTGCCGCAGTTGGCCAAGCAGTACCGGGAGACCATCCGGGAAATTGAAGAGATCGAAGGAGCAGCAGACAATGGCGACGAGGTCAGCGAGATCCTTGCCGAACGACAAAATGATGGGAAGCCAGGAGCCGTCCGCACGCATCGCGCCGGAGTACCGGTCCACTGACGGGCCGGATGCCGTGCGAGTGCTGCGGGCAGGCGGCACCATCCTTGACCCGTGGCAGAGCGACATTCTGGATGACTGGATGGGGCGCACCGTGTCCGGCAAGTGGGCAGCCCCCACCGCGGGCGGCAGCGTGCCCCGCCAGAACGGCAAGAGCCTGCTGGTGCAGGGCCGGGCCGAAGCCGGCATGCTACTGTTGAACGAGACCGTCATCTACACCGCGCACCTGCAAAAGACGGCCACCGAAACCTTTGAGGAAATGCGGGCCTATTTTGAGAGCCGCGCGCTGCGCCGCCATGTGGCCGAGATCAAGACGGCACTGGGCCGCGAACAGATCATCTTAAAAAGCGGCGCACGCATCAAGTTTCTGGCCCGCACCCGCAACGGCGGACGCGGCCAGCACGGCGACCTGCTGATTTTTGACGAAGCCCAGGAGCTGGACGAAACCGCGCAGGGGTCTTTTCTGCCCGCCATCTCCGCCAGCCTGAACCCCCAGACCATCTATGTGGGCACCCCACCGGGGCCGGATGCCGTGGGCACGGTGTTCCGGGCGCTGCGTCAGCGTGCGTTGGACGGTGAAACCCGCAAAGCCGCGTGGTTTGAGTTTTCGGTGCCGGACATCGCCCATGTAACGGATCCCAAGCTTTGGGCAGCCACCAACCCCGCATTGGGGCGGCGCATCCAATATTCCACCATTGAGGGCGAGTGCGAGCAGCTGGACCCGGACACCTTTGGCCGGGAACGCCTTGGCTGGTGGAGCCCCGCTGCCGCCGTGCAGCTGGATTACGCCATTGCCCGCGCTGCCTGGGAAGCCTGTGCCAGCGATGCCGAAAAGCCGGAGGGCAAAACCGCTTACGGCGTCAAGTTTGCGGCGGACGGTTCCTCTGTCTGCCTGTGCGGCGCGGTGATCCCCAAGGACGGCCCGGCCCGCGTCTCGCTGATCGAACAGCAGCCCACCGGCCGCGGCCTGGCCTGGCTGGTGGACTGGCTGAACGAACGCTATGACCGCGCAAGCTGTGTGGTGATTGATGGCCGCAACGGGGTGGACGTGCTGGTGGAGCGCATCCGCCCCACCTGGAAAGCCAAAAACGCCGTGCTCCGCCCCTCCGCCAGGGACGTGATTGCCTCGGTAGGGCTGTTTACCACCACCGTGAACGAGCGCGGCCTGACCTGGTACAAGCCGCAGCAGGCCCTTGCCGAAAGCGCCGTTACCAGCACCAAGCGTCCCATCAGCGGCGGGTATGGCTTTGGCGGCGACAACAGCCTGCCGCTGGAAGCCTGCGCCCTGGCACTGTGGGGCGCGAAAACCTGCAAACGCGACCCAACCCGCAAAATGCGCATTGGATAAAGGAGAACCATGACGACTACCCTGAATTTTGGTATTGTGGCCGGGCTGACCGCCGCGGAACAGCAGCAGCTCAGCGACCTGGCCGAGGCGTACACCTATCACCAGAGCCGCAACGCCACCAAAGACAAATATTATGAGGGTCATGTGACCCTGCGGGACGTCAACCTTGGTATTGCCCTGCCGCTTGGTCTGCGCGGGCTGGAGGTTGGGTGCAGCTGGGGTCAGAAAGCGGTGGACGTACTGGCCGCCCGCAGTATGTTTGACGGCTTTGTGGGCACCGGCGGCAGTCTGGACAGCCTTGCCCGGCTGGTAGCGGACAACCGCCTTGTGGCTGAATACGCCAAAGCCTGCCGCGATGAGCTGAAATACGGCTGCGTGTTTGCCACGCTTTCGGCTGACGATGCGATCGGCTGCCGGATCCGGTTCCACTCCCCTGCTGCGGCCGCTGCCCTGTGGAGCGGCGAGAAAGACCGGATCGACTGCGGCCTTGCCATCATCGACACCATGAAGGACGAAAAGGACGAAGGGAAATGGACCCCGTCCATCGTCAACTTCTATACCGACACCGCCCTGATCGTACTGACCCGTGAAGGGAACATCTGGACAGCAGAACGGCATCCCAATAAGATGGGCCGCCCGCTGATGGAGCCGCTGATCTGGAACGCCACCAGCAGCAAGCCGTTTGGCCGCTCCCGGCTGAAACGGCCCATCCGCTCCCTGATCGACGATTACGTGCGGGTTGTGGCCAACGCCGCCATTGCGCTGGAGTTTGACACCACGCCGCAGAAATACATCCTTGGCGTGACGGATGAGCAGTACGATACCATCGTATCGGACAAGTTCCGGCAGTATGTCGGGGCGATCATCGCGGCCACAACCAACCCCGACACCGGAGAAAAACCCGCGTTCGGCCAGCTGGCACAGGGCAGCCTTTCGCCGCACGTTGAAAAGATGCGGATGACGGCCACCCAGTTTGCCGCTGCCACCGGCCTGACCGTAACCGATGTGGGTGTGGTGAACGATGCCAACCCTACCAGCAGCGATGCCATTCTGGCCCAGAGCCAGACCCTTGTATTGCTGGCCCAGCAGCTGAACACCGGCAACGGGGATGCGCTGCGCACTATTGCCCGGATGGCGCAGGCCATTGCCCGCAATGTAACTGTGAGCGAGCTGACTGAGGAGGAGCGGGACGTGATGGCCCACTTTCGGAACCCCGCCATGCCCAGTGTGGCCGTGACCGCGGATGCCGCCATCAAGATCGCTTCCGCCCGGCAGGAGTTTGCCACCACCGACACGTTTTTGGAGATGATCGGCTTTGATCAGGCCGATATCCGCCGCATTAAGGCGCAGGAACAGCGGGTGCGGGGGCAACAGGTGCTGATGGAGATGGAAGATGCAGATCACAGCGAAAACGTGGAATGAGTACATCACCCGGCTGTCCCGCCTGAACCAGAAAGCCGGGCAGCTGATGCGGCAGTACATAGACACCCACGGCACCGGGGATGCCGATGCGCTGATCACTTACGCCGCCGCGCTGGTGACAAAATACGGCGAGGGCAGCGCGGAGCTGGCCTGCCAGATGTATGATGCACTGGCCGAAGCGGCCAACGCCGGGGTGCCCGCCGCAGAGCCAGCCGAACCGGCAGACTACGGCGAGGTTGCCCGCATGGTGAACGCCACCAAGAACCAGAACCCCGCCAACCTGCCCAACGGCGTCAGCCGCCTTGTGAAGCGTGCCGGGGCGGATACCACCCTGAAAAACGCCGTCCGCGACGGGGCCGAGTGGGCCTGGGTGCCCCATGGGGATACCTGCCCGTTCTGCATCACACTGGCAAGCAACGGCTGGCAGAAAGCCAGCAGCAAGGTGCTGAAAGGCGGCCACGCCGAACACATCCACGCCAACTGCGATTGCGAGTTTGCCATCCGGTTCGACCACCGAACCACCGTGGCAGGGTATGACCCGGAAAAGTACCTTGCACAGTATAATGCGGCAGGCGGCGACATCAACAAAATGCGCAGGGTGAACTATGCCGCCAACAAGGAGCGCATCAACGCCCAGAAACGGGCGGCGTATGCGGCGAGGAAACTCAATGACATTGAGATTGGCCGTTCTATTGGTGCTAAAGCAAAAAACTACGTTGTGGTTGACAAATCGACCGGGGAAGAATATTATTTTATTGAAGGAACCCGCTTGCAGAATGCGCAGGTTTTTGCCGGAAAAGGCGGGGTGAAGCCGCTGCGGGAAGAAGTTGCGCAAGGATTAGCTGCCGAGTTTGGCGGGAAGCCTGAGGACTGGCAGCATTGCAAGGCTCAGGGCTGGCTGGATGTGAACGGTGAGCAAATTAAGGCTGAAGTCCACTGGTTCCAGAACGGCAGTGAAAAAGTTAAATTTAAGGTAAAGGAGTGGTTGTACGATGAAGATTGATAAAGTACGGTATATCGGTGACACAGTATCGCTGGAACTGACCCACGGTAAAATCTACAGCGTACTTTCCATTGAACGGGGCTGGTACCGCATTGTAGACGATACCGGCGAGGATTACCTTTACCCTGCGGGAAACTTTGAAGTGATAGAGTCATGACGCCGTTTATCTGAAAACGCAAACCACGATGCACACGCACCGTGGTTTTTTCATGCCTGCCTGCCCTGCATGAGGGGCACGCGGGCACTTTTTATACCCATTTATCCCCCAAAACATGCCCGGCATGGCGTAAAACTGTACAGCCAGAGCGGATGCAACCCGCGTAAACAAAGCGCAGGCAGAAAGGACACAACCATGAAACGCGAAGACGTCAAGAAGCAGATTCCCAACATTACCGATGAGCAGCTGGACTGGCTGATGGGCGAAAACGGCAGGGATATCACCGCCGAAAAGACCAAAGCCGCCAACCTGCAGACCCAGGTGAACGACCTGACCACCCAGCTGAACACCGCCAAGGACGGCCTGAAAAACTTTGAAGGCGTTGACGTGGCTGACCTGAAAGGCCAGATCACCAAGCTGCAGGGCCAGCTGGCCGACCAGGCCGACAGTTTTGCCTTTGATTCCGCCCTGGACGGCGCAATCCGCGACGCGCACGGGCGCGATGTAAAGGCCATCCGCGGCATGCTGGACGTGGACGCTCTGAAAGCCAGCAAGGACCGCACCAGCGATATCCAGGCCGCGCTGGATGCCCTGACCAAGGAAAAAGCCTGGGCCTTTGATACCGCCCCCGGCGGCTACCCCAACGTCCGCGACGGCGGCGATCCGAACAAAACCCCCACCGGCTCCACGCGCGAGCAGTTCGCCGCGTGGTTTGACCAGGTGACCAAGTAAAGGAGCAAACGTATGGCATCTATTGACATTAACCGCACAACCACCATCTCCCTGCCGGGCAGTGTTTCCGGCGAAATTTTGCAGAAAACCCAGGAATCCAGCGCCGTTATGGCACTGGCCCGCAAGATTCCTCTGCCGGGCCTGGGCGTGACCATCCCCGTTATCACCGGCGACCCCGAAGCGGGCTGGGTCGGTGAGACCGAGAAAAAGCCGGTCAAGCGCGGCACCCTGGCCACCAAGCAGATGTCCCCCTACACTCTGGCTGTCATCGTGCCGTTCTCCAACCAGTTCCGCCGTGATGTGCCCGCCCTGTATGATCAGCTGGTGCAGCGCCTGCCCGGCGCACTGGCCAAAAAGTTTGACCAGACCGTGTTCGGCGCCGTGACCGCGCCCGGCTCCAACTTTGACACCCTGAAAAACTGCACGGCCCAGAGCATCCTGACCAATGCTTACGGCGGTCTGGTTGCCGCCGATGCAGACATTGCCACCCATGACGGCATTTTGAACGGTTGGGTACTGGCCCCGCAGGGCAAAGCCATCCTGCTGAACGCGGTGGACGGCAACAAGCGCCCTCTGTTCATCAACTCGGTGGCCGAAGGCGCAGTGCCCATGATTCTGGGCGCGCAGGTGCGCCAGAGCAAGGGCGCCTACACGGCCAACACGGCCAGCGACGCCGCCGTTGTCGGCTTTGCGGGCGACTGGAGCCAGGCCGTATACGGCACCGTGGAGGGCGTGCAGATCACCATTTCCGACCAGGCCACCCTGACCGACGGTTCCACCACCATCAACCTGTTTGAGCAGAACATGTTCGCCGTGCGCGCCGAGATCGAAGTCGGCTTCCGCTGCGATACCACGGTGTTCAACAAGCTGACCGGCGCAGCCAAGACGGGGTCCTGATCATGATTGAATTCAAAAACCGCCTGACCGGCACCCTGATGGCCGTTGCCCCGGAGCGGGAAGCTGAATATCTGGCGGCGGGGCACACCCGCGTGGATCCACCGGCGGCAGCCCCGGCCAAGCAGCCCGCCGAAGAGCCCGCCGAAGAGCCTGCCGCCAAGCAGCCCGCCGCCCCGGCTACGAAGAAGAAAGCCGCCGCCAGGAAATGAGGTGATGGCAATGGTCTATGCAACCGTGGAAGAGGTCGAAGCCGGGTTCCGCACGCTGAGCGATGACGAAAAGACGCTCTGCAGCGCCCTGCTGGCCGAAGCCGGCATTGTCATCGACGCATACAGCCAGGACGCCCCATTTGAGCGCAAACAGCTGGTATCCTGCCGCATGGTGCGCCGCCAGCTGGATGCAGGGACCGGCGGGCAGAACGCCGCCATGTTCCCGCTGGGCGCGTCACAGGCGTCCGCGTCGGCGCTGGGCTACCAGCAGAGCTGGACTGTATCCGGCGGCGGCGTGGGTGAGCTGTATCTTTCTAAGCTGGAAAAGAAGCTGCTGGGCGTGGGCAGCAAGCTGGGCGCACACAGCCCGCTGGAGGACTTATGCTGAAGGGTATCGACATCATCCTGTACGAAAAGACCAAGACCGGCGAGGATGAATTTCACGCCCCCGTATACAAGGAGACCCCCGTTACCGTCCACAACGTGCTGGTGGGCGAACCGGCCACGGAGGATATCGTCAACGATCTGCAGCTTTACGGCAGGCGGCTGGCCTATACGCTGGCCCTGCCCAAGGGCGACGCACACGATTGGCACAACGTGACGGTGGAATTCTGGGGCCAGAAATTTCGCACCTACGGCGATGTGGTGCAGGGCATTGAAAACCTGATCCCGCTTTGCTGGAACAGGAAGGTGAAAGTGGAACGGTATGAGTAAAGTCAAGATCGTGCTGAACCGCGCCGGAGTGCGGGAACTGCTCCGTTCCCCCGAAATGGCCGCCATGCTCAAAGAGCGGGCGGATTCCATCAAGGATCGCCTGCCGGACGGCTATGTCTCCCGTATAATGCCCACCCGCGCTATTGCCATTGTGGAAACTGCCACGGAAGAAGCCTATGCCGATAACCTCCATCACAACACCCTGTTAAAGAAGGTGCACGAATGATTGAAACCGAGGTTCTGAACGCACTGACTACCGCCCTTGCCCCGGTGCCGGTATCCATGGAGGTTCCCTCCCCCATGCCCGGCACCTTTGTTGTGTTGGAAAAAGCCGGTACATCCCGCACGAACCACATTACCACGTCAACCTTCGCCGTGCAGAGCTGGGCCTCCACCGTGCTGGATGCCGCCCGGCTCAATGAACAGGCCAAAGCCGCCATGGATGCCCTGCCCACCCGGCGGGGCATTGGTGCGGCCCGCCTGGAAACCGACTATAACTTTACCGATACCGCCACGCACCGCTACCGCTATCAGGCAGTGTACCGCGTTGCGCATGGCGCAATTTGAAAGGAGAACCTCTATGCAGAATGCCGCCTTAGTCGGCGTGGCAAAGCCTGCAGCCGGTGGTGCCGTGTACCGTGCGCCGCTGGGCACTGCGCTGCCCACCTCTACCGATGCAGAGCTGAACGAAGCGTTTAAGTCGTTGGGTTACATCAGTGATGACGGCCTGACAAACTCCAACTCCCCCAAAACCGAACAGGTCAAAGCCTGGGGCGGAGATACCGTTAAAACCATCCAGAAAGAAAAGCCGGATACCTTCAAGTTTACCCTGATCGAAGCGCTGAACGAGGAAGTTCTCAAATCCTCCTATGGTTCGGACAATGTTTCCGGTACTGTCGCAGCCGGGCTGACCGTCAAAGCCAGCAGCCGTGAGATTCCCAACAGTGCATGGGTGGTGGATACCATCGTCAACAACGCAAACAAACGCATTGTCATCCCCGATGCCGGTATTTCCGAAATGGAAGATATCGTTTACTCGGACAGCAAGGCCCTGGGCTATGGCATTACCCTGACCGCCGTGCCAGATACCAGCGGCAATACCCACTATGAATACATCAAGGAGGCCTGAACATGCTGAAAGGCACAACCCGGTCCGGCTTTGCATTTGAAATTCCGGACGCCCGCTGCCGCAATATGGAGCTGGTAGACGCTCTGGCTGCCGTGGACCACGGCAACCTGAACGAGCTGCCCACCGCGTTGGATCTGCTGCTTGACAAGCCGCAGAAGAAAGCCCTGTACGACCACCTGCGCGCCGCTGACGGCACGGTGCCGATTGAAGCCGTAATTGCCGAACTGAGCGATATTTTTAATACAAACAAAGAAGGAAAAAACTCCTCATCCTCGCCGGAATGATTGCAGACGGCGAGGATGAATTGATTTGTGACCTGGCCGAAACCTACCGGATCCTGCATTACCGCACCGTTGCGCTGCCCCTGCTGGCCACCCTGGCAGCGGGCCTGCGTGAAGATTCCCGCATCTGCAAAAAACAGTCTGGCGTAAAGACCGATACCAGCACCCTTCTGCTGGGGGCTGCCGTTGACCGCCTAACTGCCCTGTGCAGCGGATTTGGGGCTGGCAGCCTGCCAACCCCTGTTATGGATGCCATGACCGGCAGAGCATCGCTGCCAAATAAGGTACAATCCTTTGCCAGCGGCGCTGCGTTTGATGCGGCCTGGCGCAAAAACAACGGGAAGGTGAACTGATGGCAACCGAACTTGCAAAAGCCTATGTGGGGATCATTCCCTCTGCCGAAGGCATTACCGGCAACCTTGCAAAAGTGCTGGAACCGGAAGCCAAAAGCGCCGGTGAAAAATCCGGCGCATCTTTGGGCGGCCTCCTTGTCAGCACCCTGAAAGGTGTTCTGGCAACCGCTGCCCTGGGTAAGGCCCTGACCGATACCCTGACGGAGGGCGGTGCGCTGGAGCAGAGCCTGGGCGGTGTGGAAACCCTGTTCAAGGATAACGCCGACACCGTCAAGGCTTATGCGCAGAACGCATGGCAGACGGCGGGACTTTCGGCCAACGACTACATGGAAACCGTGACCGGGTTTTCGGCCAGCCTGCTGCAGGGCCTGGGCGGCGATACCGCAACAGCCGCCGAGGTTGCCAACATGGCCCTGACTGATATGTCGGACAACGCCAACAAGATGGGCACCAACATGCAGGATATCAAGAACGCCTATCAGGGCTTTGCCAAGCAGAATTATACGATGTTGGACAACCTCAAACTTGGTTACGGTGGCACCAAAACCGAGATGCAGCGATTGCTGGCGGACGCACAAAAGATCACCGGCGTCAAGTACGACCTGGACAACCTGGCCGATGTGTACACCGCCATCCATGTGATTCAGGGCGGTGTGGACGAACTGAACGGTGGCCTGGGCGATGTAAACAAGGGTCTTGGCATTACCGGCACTACCGCGCTGGAAGCATCCACCACGCTGACCGGTTCCTTTGCGGCCATGCAGGCCAGTTTCAAAAACGTGCTGGGCGCGCTGACCCTTGGGCAGGACCTGCAGCCGTCCCTGGACGCACTGGCCCAGTCGGTGGTCACATTCCTGACCGGGAACCTGCTGCCGGATATCTGGAACATTCTGTCCGCCCTGCCCGGTGCGCTGGTGACCTTTATCCAGGCTCTTGCCCAGACCCTGCTGGACGGGTTTGGCACCTCGTTCTCCGGCGGCTTTCCTCAAATCATTGAAAACGGCGCTGCCCTTGTCAGCAATCTGGTGCAGGGCATTACCGCAAACGCCGGGCAGATGATGGAATCTGCGTCTGTATCACTGAGCGCATTCCTTGCACAGATCGTGGCAGATCTGCCTCAGATCATCACATCAGGCGGGCAGATGCTACTCAGCCTTGTGCAGGGGTTGCTTGCCATGCTGCCTTCTATCATCCGCAGTGCGGCCACCGTAATTGCTACCCTGCTGCAAGCCATTGTTACCCACCTGCCTGAAATCATCGCGGCAGGCTTCAACCTTGTGGTCAATCTGGTGCAGGGCATCGGGAACGCTGCCCCGGATATTATCCGCGCCGCTGGTGATGCCTGCCGCACCCTTTGGGAGGCCGTCAAAAATGTTGACTGGGTGCAGCTTGGCAAAGACATTATCAACGGCTTAATCAACGGCATTGGTGCTATGGGCAGCGCGCTGAAAGATGCTGCCCGCAGCATTGCTTCCAGTGCGCTGGATACCATCAAGGACTTTTTCGGCATTGCATCCCCTTCCCGCGTGATGCGGGACGAAGTGGGCCGCTACATCCCGGCGGGTCTTGCCCTTGGCATCCGGCAGAACGCCGGGGATGTTGCACAGGCCATGGATGAGCTTTCGGATCTATCCACCGGCTCTTTACAGAGTGACGTTCGGCTTGCGTTGACAGCATCCGGCAGCGCGGCAAGCACCCCGTCTGGCCGGGAAATTGTCGATTTCACGCCCGTACTGGCCGTGCTGAACAACATTCTTGCTGAGCTGCATAACAGCAGCGGCGACATTGTCATTGGTGACGACGTGATCTATCGCAGCTTCAACCGCGCGCGGCAGTCACAATCCATCATGCTGGGGGGTGCCTACTGATGCTCAAACGCACTTCACTCTTGCAGATCGACAGCCATTCCCTACCGGTTCCCACCGGCTCCCCCAACATCAAGTTTTCGGACGTTGAGAGCAGTGACAGCGGCGCCGACGAGATGGGCGTCTATCATCGTGAGGTACTGCGGTTCGGTGTACTGACCTGTACCCTGACCTACGACTACCTTGATAACGCCGACTGTGCCTACCTGCTCGGACTGCTGCAAAACAAGACCACGTTCCAGTTTACCTGCCCCGTGGCCAGCGATTCCACAGATGTGGCCCAGACCATCACCCGCACCTGCTACTGCTCCAATTACGGGGCGGCCCTGCAGCGGCTGAAAGCGGGCGTCTGGCGGGATATGACGCTGGAAATTAAAGAATGTTAAGGGGGTGTCTGAATGGTTAAGAACATCCTGGTTCTGGATGACGGCACTGAGATTGCCGCCGGCACCGTCGGTCAGAACGCCATCCTGACCCTGACTTGTACCGAGACAGTATCCAAAACCACCGATCTGTGCCCTGGCGCGGCCTGCTCCAATAAGCTGGAAATCACAATCTGGGTGGAACCGGGAACGGATCTGACGATTACCTCCGGAACCCGGCTGACCCACTACCGAGAGATATCCGGCAAGCGAACCCTGGCGGGCACCTACTGGGCCGTCAAACCCACCAGCCAGACCCGCAACACCTACAAAATCTATGCCTATGACGCTGTGTCCCGGCTTGATGGCGTACAGTCTACCTGGCTCCGCTCCATCCAGGATCAGTTTCCGATGGCATTGCAGAAATTCGCCGGGCTGGTAGCACAGCGGTGCGGCGTAACCATTGCCAACAGTTCCCTGCCCCGCAATGGGGCCTATCTGGTGCAGGCCTTTTACGCCGATAATCTGACCGGCCGCCAGCTGCTTGCCTGGGTAGCCGAAGCGTCCTGTACCTTTTTACGGGCCACATCGGACGGGAAAATCGAATTTGCCTGGTACACAGATTACAGTACATCGCAGAGCATCGGGCCAACCGTATACATAAGGGACAGCCTGTCGCATGACAAGTTTCAGACCGCGCCTGTCGTTAAAGTACAGATCCGGCAGAGTGATGACGACGTGGGTGTGCTGTATCCGTCCGATGAGAGCGGATCAAACGCCTTGATTATTCAGGGCAACCTGCTGCTGACATCCGCCACTGCGGAGGCACTGAAGCCGGTCGCGCAGGCGATATTTGAAACGATGCAGGGCGTGACCTACACACCGCTCAAAGTAACCGTCCCGGCGGATTTCCCCCTGCCCGCACCGGGAAACATTGTATCTGTCACTGATGCCCGCGGAAACGTGCTGAGCTCCTATATCATGAACCGGACAATATCCGGTCAGCAGGTCACGCTGGAATCCACCGGCAACGCCACACGGGACGGAACCGCAGCCGTAAATGAGCAGAGCTACAAAAACCTGACCGGCAAGATGCTGGAGATCAAGACCAGCGTGGACGGCCTGGAAGTAAAGGCCAGCGACCTGACCGGCAAGTACACCGACCTGAAAGCAACGGTGGACGGGCTTTCGGCGGAGGTGAAAAAAGACACCAAAATCACCGGCGGCGGGAACCTGATCCTGGGCAGTGAGAGCTTCAAAAATGCCACCTATGACGGCAATGCAAGCGGCGTGGCGTATGGCGATGACGGAAGTGCAACAATTACGAATGCGAACACCAATCGGCATTTTATTTTCAATACCGTTGGCGCTCGCATTACCAAAGGCGTTACCCTGTGCCTGTCCGTCATGTACAAACCAATTTCCGGCACCGACGGGTTGTGCCTGAGCCTTACGTATGACGGTGACAACGGAACCTCTTACTTTTCCAGTATAAAAACCGAAAGCCAGCTTGAAATTGAGCAGACAGACGGCTGGGTGCTGCGGTATGGCACATGGACACCCAGCAACACCGGTATTCTGAAAACGGTCGAGCTTGGCTGCGGCAGCATAAGGGCGGGGGTTGGCGGAAGCTACACCAACAAGTTTTCGCTACTTCACCCCATGCTGCAATACGGCAACGCACCGACCGCCTGGAACGCCAGCAGCGGCGACTACCTGACGCAGGAAAGCGCCAAAAGCCTGTTTTCGCAGACCGCTGACGAGATCAAAACCGAGGTCACCAAGTCGGTGACGGAAACGGTGACGGCCAACGTGAAGGATACCGCCACCAGCGCTGCCAAGGATGCCGTTGACAGCAAGCTGCAGGATTATGCCACCACAGCAACGGTGGAGAGCCTGAAAAAAGATGTTTCCAACATCAGCCAAAAGGCGGACAGCATCAGCACCAAGGTCAGCAGCCTGGAACAAACCACCACGACCATTTCGGATGACCTGGACAGCACAAAGCAGGAGTTCAAGACCGTCAAAGAATCGGTATCCTCTATTGACCAGAAAGCCAACAGTATCACCCAGACGGTAACGCAGCGGATCACCGGCGGCAACAACATTATTACCGGCACGGATAGCTGGAACAATGCAACCCTGGATGCAGGCGGCAATGACCTGAGCAAAAAAGGGACATACACGATCAGCGGTGAATCCGTCCGAGTGACCAATAAGGCGCAGAATACCCGCTTCCACTTTGCGGCGGATAAGTCACTGATGATTGCCAAGGGCATGACCTACTGCGCATCGGTACTGTACAAGCTCAACTCCGGCACCGACAGCCTGTTTTTGCAGTTTGAAACCAAATCCTCCAGCGGCACAAAGAGTTATTACGGCTCCGCGTTCAAGCAGGCCCAGCAGGACATTGCGCTGGATAACGGCTGGAAAATGCGGTATGCGGCTTTTGTTGCCACTGCGGACGGCTATGCAGACGGTCTGTTTGTGAGTACCGCGAACGATAACGCCACCGTTACCAATAATCTGACCATCATGCACCCCATGGTGCAGATGGGCAACGCCCCCACTGCCTGGACGGCCAGCACCGGCGACTATCTAACCACCGCCGAAACCAAGACCGAGATCAAGCAGACGGTGAGCGAAATTAAGTTGACGGCCAGCACAAGCGGAACCAGCAGCACCATCAAGCTGACTGCGGGCGGAACAGAGATCACCAGCGCACAGATCAACCTATCCGGCGTGGTGACATTTTCGGATTTGAGCACCTGGAACCAGGATAAGACCATCATCAACGGCGGCAATATCACGACCGGGCAGCTGCATAACCTCAACTACACCACCGTGTACGACCTGGACAACGCCTGGATTCGCATGGGCACCGAGGCCGGTGAGCGTGTGTACATCGACAACAGGCATATTGCCTGGTATGCCACCATCAACACCGGCAGCATCGGTCTGACCGGCGTGCTGTACTCGGAAGCCGGGCGGTCCTATTTTGGCGCAAGCAGCAAGTACATGAGCTATGGCTGGGTTGACGGGCTGAACCCGTCAACGTATGTCGGTATGCAGGTTACTTACAACCGATCTGATGACAGCGACGCCGATTTTAATACGACGCGCGTCGGTGTGAGCGGCAAGCTGAATGTACACAATCTGGACGTTTGGGGCGAGAAATCCCGCGTGGTAAATACCAGCTTTGGCGCGGTCAAAATGGCCGCATTTGAGACCCCCACCCCAACCTTTGCCGATTGGGGCAAGGGCCAGTGCGGCCCCGAAGGCTGGTGCCTGATTGCCCTTGATCCCCGCTATGCGGAGACCATCGCCCAATATGGGCAGCCCGCCTGGCTGCTGACGGATTGCGATGGAACCGGCCACCTGTGGGCGCAGGACTGCGGCCAGTATGCCATTGTGCACGGTGCGGCGGGCCAGCAGTTTGTGTGGCTCTGCATGGCCGCCCAGCGCGGGTATGAGGGCAACTACGCCGACCGCAGCGACAGCAGCTATCCCGCCGGTGATCCGGCAGGCGTTGAGCTGGCAGCCAGCACCGCAGCTCGTGCGCAGGAGGCCAGCACCGATGCCGCAGCTGACCTGCTCGCTATGAACACCGGCGCAGATGAAACCTCAGACATTCTTTTGGAGGAATTGCAATGAAAAAATTATCCGGCGTGGCGGTCGTAACGACTGCCGAAGGTGAGCGAGTGAGCTACACCTACATGGAACTGGACGGTAACGGCAACATCACCAGCCAGAACAACCGGGGGTCCTTTGTAGCCCTGGACGAAGAGGTTCTGGCCGCCATTGCCACACTGAAAAACGCCGTAAACGCGCGGCTGTAAGGAGGATGCCCCATGACTGACAACAAACGCATTAAAGAGTGCAAACGCAAAGTTATTGCTGCAATTAACGAAGCAACGCTGCCGTTTGCCGTGACGGAGTTGATTTTGGAGAACGTTTTGAATGCCGTGCGCGAAAACATGGCCGCCGAAGAAGCAGCGGCGGCAAACATCGAAACTCCGAAAACAGAGGAAGAAAAAAATGCCGAATTAAGGCGCTGAGGAGAAAAACGAATGAAACAGGGAACGCAATTTGCGCTGCCGGTTGAAATCGGCATGAGCCTGGACGAGGTAAGCCGGATCGAATTTGTGTTCAAACAGAAGAGCTGTAAGGGCTTCCCAGCCATTAAATCCAACGTCTGGCCGGATGACTGCACCCGGCAGGAAGGACAGAACATCATCCTTATTCCCTGGACGCGGGCGGAGACATACAAATTCATGGGCGGCGAGACGCTGTACATGGACACCCGCATCACATTGCGGGACAGCACTGATCAGCCGCAGACTGAGATCCTGGCTCTTAAAATGAGCCCGACCTTATTCCAGGAGGCAGATGGCTCATGATCCAGGTGCGAGTGGCTCAACAGAGCGCCGTATCGGTGCGCATTGCCGGAGCGGCACCCGTGCGGGTGGACGTGACCGGCACCGCAGTGGTTAGTGCGCCGGAGTATAGCGGGCCGTATGACATCACGCCGTTGTTTACGGCGCAGGTTTTGCCCACGGCGAAAAAACTGATGCAGAAAGACGTGACAATCCGCAAGATACCGCAGTACGAGGTATCCAACGATTCAAGCGGCTACACACTGATAATAGGAGATGAATACTACAATGCCCAATAAATACGTAAACAAGGTTGTTATCGGCAAGGAAACGAAACTTGACCTTACCGCAGATACCATTACCCCGGACAAGCTGGCAAAAGGTATCACGGCACACGACAAGTCCGGTGCCCCCATTACCGGCACCAGCACAAAAGACGCTGACACCAGCGATGCCACCGCCGCTGTGGCAGAAGTGCTGAAGGGCAAAACATTTTACGCCCGCGGCACCAAAATGACCGGCACGATGCCCAACAACGGCGAAGTCAACGGTGAAATCAGCACCGTTTCCGGTAAGTACACCATCCCCATGGGCTTCCACGATGGTTCGGGCGGTGTGACCATCGCAGCAACCGAACAGGCTAAGCTGGTGCCCGCCAACATCCGCGAGGGCGTTACCGTCCTTGGCGTGGTTGGCAGCATGAGCGGCAGTGAGGGCATGAAACCGCAGGCCAAGAGCGTTACGCCGACCTTTGAGCAGCAGGTTGTGCTGCCGGACAGCGAATACAACTGCCTGTCCCAGGTTACGGTGGCGGCTATCCCGGCTACATACGTTGATAATGCGGCTGGCGGTCAGACGTTGACGATTGGAGGCTGACAATGGCAGTTAATAAGGTTGTTATCAACGACGCAGCTGTGCTTGACCTGACCGGCGATACCGTGCAGGCATCCGATCTGCCGAAAGGGGTAACTGCCCACGATGCCTCCGGGGCCAGAATCACCGGAACCACATACTATGCCGGGTCAAGCAGTGCGGGCGGTTCCGCAACGAGCGCTGAAAAGCTGAACAACAGCCTGACCATCAAACTAAACGGAACCAGTCAGGGCGCATGGGACGGCAGCAGTGCAAAATCCGTTGATGTAACGGCAGCCAGCGTTGGCGCGACAAGCGTTACGCTCAGAAGGTGGTGACAGCTGCATGGGTGTGTATTTAGGAAGTACGCAGGTAGATATGCAGGGCGGCTTTGTGACGGGTGGTGCCAGTGGGGCGAGTTTGCAGAGCAAGACCGTAAGCCCCAGTGAGAGCGCGCAGACGGTTAAGGCCGACAATGGCTATGATGGTTTGAGCCAGGTTACAGTGAATGCAGTATCAAAAACTTATGTAGGAAGCGGCGTGACGAAAAAAAGTGCTGCGACTTATACGCCGGGAACGAGTGACCAGAGCATTGCATCCGGCCAGTATTTGAATGGAACCCAGACGATTAAGGGTGACAGCAATTTGACTGCGGCCAATATTAAGAGCGGCGTAAAGATTTTTAATGTGACAGGCAGTTATGCCGGGAGCAGCAGTGGCGGAAACACGCCAAGCTTGCAGACCAAAACGGTCAGTCCCAGTGAAAGCACCCAGACGGTAAGCCCGGACAGCGGATATGACGGACTGAGCAAAGTGACCGTGAATGCGATATCGAGCACTTATATTGGCAGTGGTGTGACCAAGAAAGCTGCGGCAACTTATACCCCGAAGACCAGCGACCAAAGTATTGCATCTGGGCAATACCTGAGCGGGACACAGACAATCAAGGGCGATGCAAACCTGGTGGCCGGGAACATTAAGAGCGGTGTGAGCATTTTTGGTGTGACAGGAACTTATACCGGCGGCGGGAGTTCCGGCGGCAGTGGCAATAACAATGTAGAGGCTTATGCCGTTACCAGCACCAGCCCAAGCGTTAGTTTTAAGACCGCCAGCGGAACCATTAAGATTTGGGGCTACGGCACCATAACCAGTCAAGGCGGCTGGGGCGGGCAGACTACGAGCCTGATTGCGTTTGCAGGCGACAAGTATTACAAGGGCGCCGTATACGGCGGCCCAAGCTCCACAAGTCTGAGCTTGAGCATCAGCGGCGGAAAACTGACGGGGCTGCCGAGCGGATTATCCGCAATCAGCGCGATTGTGACGAGAGGTATTTGATTATGGCGACGGATACAAAACTTGACAACCTGGTGATCAACTACCTGACCCAGAGCCAGTACGACAATGCGAAAAGTTCTGGAACGTTGAATGCGAACCAGATTTATATGACACCAGCCTCCTCCAGTACCTATACGCTGCCTGCCGCTACCAGTTCAACCCTGGGTGGTGTGAAGATTGGCAGTAATATTACGGTGAGTTCCGGTAAGATCAGCCTGACAAAGGCGAATGTAACAAGTGCTTTGGGGTATACACCGCCAACAACCGACACCAAGTACACACTGCCGACAGGTAATGCTTCGACTTTGGGCGGTGTGAAATTGAGTGATTCGACCAGTTCAACGAGTTCAACCAGTGGTGGAGTTGCAGCAACACCGGCGGCGGTGAAGGCGGCCATCGCGGAAGCAAAACTTGCAGCCTGGCCGATTGGCAGCATTTACATGAGCGTAAGCAATACAAGCCCAGCAACTTTGTTTGGCGGTACCTGGGCAAGCATTTCTGAACGCTTTTTACTTGGTGCTTCTAGTAGTTATCCCGCAGGCAGCACTGGGGGCGAATTCACCCATAAGCTTACACAAAGCGAGCTACCGAATTATTCGCTGTCTGTGACCAACGGAAGCAACGTAATACGCTCCAAAACCGGAAGCTCTGCGGATGCGTATGTTCAAACGCAATCAAGCGGCTGGGGTATTCCGAACTGGGAATCCAAAACCGTAACAGTCGCCTCCGGCGGTTCCGGGGAAGCCCACAATAACATGCCGCCCTATCTGGCGGTTTATATGTGGAAGAGGACAAAATAAGGAGGATAAAGATGCGGCTGAAGAATGAAGAAGCCCTGCTGCACTGGCCCCTGGCCCAGCACATTATCACCGCAGGCTGGCTCTACAATGACGGCAGCCTGCACCGGGCGCTGGACTTCCGCGCCGCAGTCGGCACGCCGGTATACGCGGCGGAAGCTGGCACGGTTGAAACTGCTTACCACTGGAGCGGCAAGCGCACCCAGGGAGATATCAACAGCTATGGCAACATGATCAAGCTGCGCCACATGACCTACAAGTACGGCACATTGGAGACACTGTACGCCCACCTGAGCAAGCTCTGCGTGGCCCAGGGTCAGCAGGTGCAGGAGGGCCAGCTGATCGGCTACAGCGGCGATACCGGCAACTGCTACGGCGCACACCTGCATTTTGAAGTGCGGTGGAAGGGCAACCGCACCAACCCGCTGAACTGGCTGGATGCTGATTTCAGCACGGCCAGCAGCGCGGTAAAACTGGGCAGCTACAGCAGCGTACAACACGCAGTACAAAGCACAAAGGAAGTTGAATGTATGAATTATGCAATCGATGTAAGCAAGCACCAGGGTAAATTCGACTGGCAGGCGGCCTATAACAAGGGCATCCGCCACGCCATGCTGCGTGCAGGGTATGGCCGCTATGCGGGCCAGAAAGACCCCCAGTTCGAGCGCAACGCCGCTGAATGCGCCCGTTTGGGCATCCAGTACGGCGTATACTGGTACAGCTACGCCACCGCGCCGGAAGAAGCCCGCCAGGAGGCACGCTGCTGCCTGGCAGCGATTAAGGGCAAGCATCTGTGCCTGCCGGTGGCGTATGATATCGAATACGAGCCGTGCATCCTGCGCCTGACCAATGCGCAGCGCACGGCACTTGTCCAGGCCTTTTTGTCGGAGATTGAGGCCGCAGGGTATTACGGCATCCTGTATGCGTCCTGCGACTTTATCCGCAACCGGTTGGACCATGAGGTGCTCTCCAAATATGATATCTGGGTTGCCCAGTACGGCAGCACATGCACCTGCCCCCTGCCGTATGGCATCTGGCAGTACAGCAGCCGCAACGCGCTGGGCATCCCCGGTTACGGCACCAGCCTGGACTGCAACCGCGTCTACAAGGACTATGAGCAGCTGATGATCCAGGCGGGCCTGCAGGGCCACACCGCACCCCTGCCGGAGGATACCACCCCCAACAAGCTGGACAAGCAGCGGATTACCATTGGCCGTATCTCCAGCGGCGACCGCAGCACCATCCGCGCTCTGTGTGATGGCCTGGGCCTGATCGCGGCGGGCCTGTACCGCGAAACCTGCGCGGATGGCAACCTGTGGACGCTGGACATCGGCCCAGTATCCAGCGGGGATGCATGGTACATTATGCGCAGGTGCGCGGAACTGCAGCTGATTGATGCAGGGCTGTATAAGTCCGAATATGTGGAGGGGTGACCGTGCCGGACTGGATCGTAAAATATTGGGTGCAGTGGCTTTTCGGGCTGATCTGCGCGGCACTGCTGGCAGGCTACCGTCGCCTTGCCAAGCGCGTCAAAGAACAGGAAGAAGAGCGCAAGGCCATCAAGGCCGGGCTGCTTGCCATCCTGCACGATCGCCTGTATGCTGAGTGCTCCCGCTGCCTTGCGCAGGGCAGCATCGACACAGACGCCATGCGCAACCTGGAATACCTCTACCGCAGCTACCATGCCCTGGGCGGCAATGGCACAGGCACAGAACTGTACAACCGTGCCAAGGCCCTGCCGATCAGAAACGATTGAACGCAACAAACACATAGGAGGAAAAAATCATGGATTTTGCATCTTTTGGCATCGCATCCGTTGCCTGCATCACCGTCATCTGCTACCTGGCCGCCACCGCCATCAAGCAGACCCCGCTGGCTAATAAGTGGCTGCCGTCCATCTGTGGTGCCCTTGGCGGCCTGCTGGGCCTGGCCGCCATGTACATCAACGTGCCGGACTTCCCGGCAGCGGACCCGCTGACCGCTCTGGCCGTGGGCATTGTTTCCGGCCTTGCGGCTACCGGTGCGGATCAGGTTATCAAACAGGCCGGCAAGGACAACTGACCGGCAAGTTACCGGCAAGTTAAATAATCCATAATAAAAGCGGCGGGCTTTCCCTCATTTTCAGGGATTGTCCGCCGCTTATTTTGTTGTAATGGATCTCTGATGACGTTCTATTTGTTCACAAATTAGACTTAATTTATTTCTATTTCAGGCCCGGAAACGGGCAAAACAAAACGAACACATTACCTATCATCGCGATAAAAGTAGTGTGTTCGTCCTGATGGTTTATGGTGGACCATTCCCCACCCAAATCGAACACATTTTTACTCCTACATTCGTCAAAAAGTTCCTCTGTGCCCCCGTTTTCTATGCTTGTAATCGGGATATCAGCCGGGGTCTTTTGGCCGAGAGGATTGAACCAGATCAGGAAATGATCATCGTACAGATCCACCCGCACCAGAAAGGTATCAAACAGGCTTGCCAGGTATTTGCTGTCGTTGATGTCGCCGTCCCGGTAGATGTGCAGCAGTGAAACAAAATTATCCCGTGTAATGGGTACCAGTTCGGCGCGGGCATTTTCAATCTGGGCATTCAGGCGGCCCTGCTCCTGTTCCAGCTCCACCATGCGGGCCTTGGTGGTTTCGGTGATGACCCCCATCTCAATGGCTTTGAGCAGGTTGGCTGCGGAGATTTTGACCGCGGCAAGCTGGCCTTGCAGATCTTGCAGGTGCAGGTCTTTTTCCTGGCGGGCGTTGTAGGCCATGGTTGCATCGGCCATGTGCTGGATCATCTCGTCCGTCAGCATATACTGCTTGATGGCCTGTGCCACGCTCTTTTCAATCTGCTCGCGGATCACATTCTTTTTATCACAGGCGTGTTCCCGGCGGCGCTTCTGGCAGGTGTAATAGTAGTGCATTTCGCCGGAGCGGCTGGTGCCGGAAACGCCCGTCATGGGCCTGCCGCATTTGCCGCAGAACAGCTTGCCTGTCAGCAGATAATCCTCTGCCCCGGTATGATGCCGGCTGGATTGTGGGGTCTTTTTCACTTTCAGCACCTCCTGCACACGATAAAACAGGCCGTCCGAAACAATACGCGGAACGCCGCCTTCCACCCGGACGTCATCGTAAATATAAATGCCGCGGTAGCGCTCATTGCGGCAGATGGTATAAAAGCTGCTTTTGGTCCACGGGCCGCCGCGCTTGGTTTTGATGCCGCGCCGGTTCAGATCCGCTGCAATATCCACAAAGGGCTCCCGGCAGGCCACCCGCGTGTAAATTTCCTGCACCACGGCAGCCTGCGCTTTATCCAGCACAATGCGGCCGTTCTCCCCTGCCTTGTACCCCAATGGCAGCGCGCCGTTGCTCAGGCACTTGCTGGCGTTATCCATCATGCCGCGGGTGATGTCTTCCGCCATGTTCTCGCTGTAGAACTGGTTGACATTCATCATATTGCGCAGCGCAAAGCGACCGGCAGCGGTATCGTCAAAATCTTCTTCCGCGTAAAAGGTCCTTACGCCCCAGTCTTTCAGGCGGGCTTCGTTGGTCATGGCCTGCAGCATATTGCGGCCCATACGGTTGGACTTCCACGCCAGCACGCAGTCAAAGTAACCCTTTTCCGCATCCCGCAGCAGGCGCTGGAAGCTGGGGCGGCGGTCGGATTTTCCGCTGATGGCTTTATCCTCGTAAGTTTCCACCACATCCAGTCCCAGCCGCACGGCCAGTTCCCGGCAGGCTTTGATCTGCTGTTCAATGGATGCTTCCCGCTGGTTATGGGACGAATACCGGGCATAAACTGCCGCCCGGCCATGGCGGGTATTGGGTTGTTTCTTTTTCACAATATCACCTGTTCAGCTTGCAAAGCCTGCCCGGTGGTGCTACAATTACAGATACTTGGTCTGGTAATTGCCCTTTGGGCAAGCCGGTCTATCCAAACGCCCTGCGGTTGCCGCCGCAGGGCGTTTTTTATTTTAGTTCATTGCCTCAAATATCGAAAACCAATTTTCTGGTAGCCCTAAATACTGAGGTTTTGCAAAGGGATACTTTTTAAACGCGCGGTTCAATGCTCGGAGCATTGGATATTTATCAGAATCCGGCAACAATGCAAAAATAGCATACAAGTAGGCAGCCGGTTTATCGTTATCAATAACAGATTTCAACTGTTTGGGCAAATTTACAGATGGCCGCATCTTAATGCGGTTATAAAGTCGCGCTCCATGCGCAGAAATATTTCTTGCAACGCTTGCACATTGGGTAAAGTTTTCCACATACTCACGGCTTAATCCATAATAGGTTTTAGCAATAGCATTTCTGTCTTCTGCCAGCATATTCTTGTACATTTTGGAAAGAGACCCAAACGTTGTTTCTTCTATCGCAACCCAAACTGGATAAATGGCTTGCCTGTTTTCCTTGTGATGAATAACAAATACATCTGATGAACGCTGAATGTTCCCAAAAAGTTCTGATAGAAATTTCCCATGGTTAAGTTCATTATCAAAATTCTGATTATTCAGATACCCAAGCGGTCCATACTTTTGAGCATGATAATATGCAATATAAGCTCTGAGTGATGTTTCAACTTTTGAGCTGTATTCAAAAATGATGTTTCTGAGCAGCGCATCAAAATCATAAAGAGCCATAATATCTTCAATACTGACATCAGGGTAGAATCTATCATCTTTTCTCAGCGTAAGCGAATAAGCGCTTAGCCTGTAATAGTTCATTTTTCTTAAAATTGCTTCTGCCACAGTATCATTGCTAATAATAAGGCCGCGAGATTTTAATAATTCTATCTGCTCTTTATAAGTCTTGAACGGTTTTACATTTTCCGGGGTAGGCATAAAAACCTCCGTATAAAACAAAACACCCGCCATGTTACGCATAGGTACAAATAGTACCCATAGGCTCGGCGGGTTTCATTGATAATATTATATGCGAAATACCGCCATTTTGTCAACGTCATATGTAGTTTTTTTCAGCGCGTCAAGTACAACATCTTGTTTTCTGCTCTTCACAGCTTCCTGCACAGCCCCACGGCCAGGCCTTCAATGCGCACGTCGTTCATGGCTTCAGCCATGCGGATTATGGAGGGAAAGGCGGGGTTTTCGGCGCGGAGTTCTATATGGTCGGCAAACAGAAAAACCCGTTTCAGGGTAGCTTCGCCGTCGATCAGGACGGCAGCAACCTTTTGGGTTTGCAATCCTGCCCGCAAGGTGGTACAATACGGTTGTCGGGTCGATTGTATCCACTTTTGTGGGCAAGCTGATCTATGGAAACGCTCTCGGTGCGCCAACACCGGGGGCGTTTTTTATTTTGTTCTGGTCAAAATGTAGCCTGCGGAGCTTTACTATTTTAGTAGCATCTCTTGCAAGGCGTATACCCGGCGGCTTCTGCCTGCTCTACCGTTACGGCGGTGGCATCGTCCATTCCGCTGCAATCGGGGGTACGGTGGTACTTTTTGCCGTTGCCGCTGCTTGCAATATACACCATACCTGGCTGATAATCTGATGCGCCCGCTGCTGTGGTGCCGCTGCTTGTCTGGCTGGTGTTGCCTGTTTCTGGCACCGCTGTAGGGGCAGGTGTGGGGGCTTCCGTGGGTGCAGAGGTCGGGGCTTCTGTTGGGGTTACTGTGGGGGCCGGGGTTGCGGTAGCCACTTCTGTTGGCTGCGGCGTTTCTTCTGCTATTGTGGCGGTTGGAAGCGGTTGTTCTGCCTTCTGCTGGCTGCCTCCGCTGAACGCTCCGATACAAAACATTACGATCCAAAACGCCGCAATAATTGCCGCACGAATCTTTTTACTTGCCTGAAATTTATCGGTTTTCCATATCCAGTAGCTCAGAGCAAATGGCCAGAACATCAAGGCAAGCAAAATCATCAGGCAGCCGCCTTTATTCTTTTTACCGCCACCATTTCCTGATGAATGGGTTCCGCCGCTTTTTGTCCTCGAAGAGGACTTTCCCGTTGATTCTGTAACTGAATACGAAATACCTGTTCCCGGCAGTCCCACCGTTGCCGTTTTGCGCCCAGTTGAGCTTACCGTATAATGTGCGCCCTTGCCACCCAGCGAAATGCTGGCACTTTTTCGATTCAGATTCAGGCGGACACCCGGTGCAATTTTTACACTCTTACGAAAGCGAAATCCCATCAAGAACACATCCTTATCGATTAAAGTTTATCCCCCTGCACTATGTCCAGTAGTGCAGGGCCTTTTTACAACCCCCGGCACAGCCCAACGGCTTTCCCTTCGATATGAACATCATTCATTGCTTCTCCTATACGAACAATAGAAGCAAATGCCGGATTTTCTGCACGCAATTCAACATGATCTTCAAAAAGAAACACACGTTTCAACGTGGCTTCATCTCCGATGCGTACAGCCGCAATCTCCCCATTTTCAACGCGCGGCTGACAATGGATTGCCACCAAATCCCCATCATGGATTTTGGGCTCCATACTGGCTCCTTCACACATTAAGGTAAAATCTGCATGCCATTCTGTCGGGATAGAAACCAAGCGTTCCACATTTTCTTCAGCGGTAATGGGCTGGCCGCAAGCAATGCGGCCAACAAGCGGTACATTCGACATTTTCGGCAACGGTTGGAACCCTGCCGGAATCGTCCTTTGCCCTACAGATTCAACTTTTCCTACAAGGTAATCAATGCTTGTGCCAAAAAAGTTTGCAATCTGTATCAAGATTTCAGAACTCGGTTCACGAGTTCCTTTTTCATAGTTTACATAGGTTGTATATGGCATTCCCAAAGCTTTGGCGACGTCTTTCATATTCAGTCCCTTTTCTTCGCGCAGCTGCTTCATTCGGTTCACCATAGGCACCTCCTTTATCTCTATTCTTATTTCTATAATACACATTTTGAGTAACAAGTCAATTCAAATTACCCGATTTGAGCAACTTGCACAAAAACCACTTACTCATTTCGGGCATTATTTTGCTTTACAAATACTCGTTTTGGGTATATTATAATCTCATGATACTCAAAACGAGTATCGCAAAACGAAAGGAGGACACCAAATGCCCTATCCAAACATCAACGCCGAACGGAGTCGCCTTGGGCTTTCCATGGAAGCCCTTGCGCAACAGCTGGGAGTAACCAGAAAGACGGTTTACAACTGGATGTCCCACGGACACATCCCTCAAAGCAAACTTATCCAGATGGCTAATCTGTTCGATTGTTCGATCGACTATCTGCTTGAGAACAACCAGCGCCGCTGAGCTCTTCTGTTCCATTCTTCCGTTCCCGCCCTATCTCATGCACAGGGGCATCACCTATTTATCAGTGCTCAGTCTTTTGCAGGGTATAAGTCGTTGTTTTGGGATTACCAGTCCAGTAGGACCAGTAGATCAGTTCATATCCGTCAGTCAAGAGTCGCTTTACTTCGCCAACGGATTTTACAGTGACTTTTTTCACAGCAGCACCTCCTTTCCGCCACGAAAGAAGGCGCGCCCCTGTGCATGAGATAGGGCGGGAGCAAAATCAAAACACTGCCATGGAGTTTTTAATTCTCGCTATCAAGATACTCATTACTGAACAGAAAGTCAATTTTCTTGACACCGTCTGTCACATCTGCGAAAAAATCGAACGCTGGCTTATGCAGCATCGCTAAAAGGAGGTATTCCCCATGAACAACGAAAAAATCACACATCGCATGGGCAGCACGACTGTAACCCAGACCGTTGAAGGCTTTGAACTCAAGAACGGTTCCGGCATCAAGATTCCGCCGGAGGTCACATTCAAGGACGTGAAGAACGAAACAGTCCTTGGCGACCCGAACAACATGCACATCACAACCGGGTGCATCCGCAGCAAGTCCGGCAACAGTACAATCTACGACCTTGACGAAGAGGAGGTTACCCCATGACCCTTTCCCCTCTCCCCGCCACCATCAAAATCACCACCACCACGGAGCCGGACCCATATGCTACGGAACGGCTGGCGGCGGCAACGCTGGATTTTTACCACCGCTTTATGCAGCGGCCCGATGCCAAGGAGCTGCTGGAACGCAAAAAAGCCGAGCTGCGCGCCCGCGGCGTGCGGCTGAACTGAAAAGGAGAACAACAATGCCCCAAACAAAAACAGCCGCCCCGGTGCTGCAACACCGGAACGGCCAGACGAAAAAATTCATCACTTGTATTCTACCCCACATCCGCCCCATTTGCAAGGCTTTCGCCAATTTCACGCTAACGGCCTGCGGGCTGGGCACGCTGTGCGCCGTGACCGCACTGGCCGAGGGCGGAGGGGCGGCATCCTTGGCTGGGCTGGCAACCTGCCTGCTGGGCGGGTGGGCAGCGCTTGAAGTACATTACCTGGAGTAACCGATGGAAAAGTTTCTATTTTATTGCCTTTGTGGCGCGGCGTGGTACCTTTGCCTGTGGGCGATCCACCACGCGCTGCTGGCG
>ERZ1024349.19-NODE-19-length-26140-cov-16.936324_pt1 | contig 26140 bp, 24 predicted proteins | sample MGYA00520789_ERZ1024349 | MGnify/ENA primary metagenome ERZ1024349 (study PRJEB33242, sample SAMEA3444257) | Homo sapiens | biome: Host associated; feature: Gastrointestinal tract; material: Stool | place: Uganda | collected 2011-01-01 ...
CCATCTGTACCATATTTAGCAAAATCAAATTCTTTAAAGACTTTATTTGCTTTAGCGTTATTATTTGATAATGTTTTCACTAAAAATTCTTGTTGTTGAACTTTTGGAACTTCAATATTAGGCTTCACGCCAGAAAGAGTCTTAGAAATTGATTCAACACTAAATCCGTGATTTTTGAGTAATGCTTTATCCGAATCACTCAATTTTTCAATTGTAGCTAACAACGCATTCTTTTCATCTGCATTTAAACCGCCATAACCTTTCTTGTCGGTCAATTTTAAAATATTTATATACTCATCAAGATTACTATCATTGAGTTTGCCATGTCTTGAATGTAATAACTCAATCGCAAAATCAACATTCTTATCTGTTATATGAGTGAATTGACTTATATATAATTCTTTTAGCTGATAATCAACAGAAAAGCCCATGTGAGAAAGAAAGAAATCTTTTTCAGTATCATAAAACTCACTAATATATTTCATAGAAGCCTTATTGTTTGTTGCTGTTCCTACAATTTTCCAAATATCACTATTGTTCTCAGCATTCAAGGTTCTATCTTCAACCATCTTATTTAAAAATGAAATAGTATTCTTATTTGCTACTGAAAGAATAGTACTTGTCACAAAATCAGTACTTTGTCCAAGCTTTTTATAATATTTTGTCTCAACAAGTTTATTAATAAATTCAACATTGTCTTTATTTATCTTTTGCAAAGTTTCTGCTCCGAATTTTAGTTTATTAAATTCTGGATTTTTAACCAAATCAAGAACAATATCAAAATCTGCTTTTCCAGAGTTTAATAAATGCTTAATATTCCATTCTTTGTAACCTTGACTTTTCATAACTTCAGTCAACTCTTGCTTAACCTCTTCTGGCGTTTTGGCAGGAGTTTCTTTTTCTTGAACTTTTACTGCTCCTTGAGGCTCATCCGAATTTATTTTTTTAGAAGAAGATTCTTTTACGCTAGATAATTCTTGTTCCTTAATTTCTTGAACATTTGAGTCTTGAGTTTTCTTATTTGTTGGTTCAGATAAAGTCTTTTTATTTGTTCTAGCAGCAGAAGTAGCTTTGAAATCATCCATCAAGTATGTTTTCAAACTCCCTTTTGATTTCAATAACCCTGTTAATATTGGAATAAGTTGGCTTAACCCTTCGCCTTTAAGGTCTAATTCTCCAGTAATAACAGCGGTTGAAACAGCACTCAATGTAGCATCAGCACCAATTTCAAGAATTTTGGAAGCTAACATTGGGCAATTTTTTAAAATTAATTGACCATACATAGCAGATGATACTTTACCAACTCCCATACCAGTAGCAGTAAGAGCTACACTTGTACTCAATTCTTTTATAATTTCAGATTTATCTTCTTGTGTCATTCCACCTTTTTTACTCGTAGCTTCACTTAATGAAACAGCAGAGCCTCCCAAAGTGGCAGTAGCTAAACCACCCCAAATCATACCAGTAGCAACATTACCCCCTGGAACAAATTGACCTGCAAGCATCATAACCATACCAACTCCAGATACAGCCGTTTTAACATTTTGTATGCCTTCTTGCTGACTTTGAATAAAGGCATTTGCTATATCTGTACTATTTTTATCTCCATAAGCTTGTTTATATGCTTCAGTTGTTTCTTTTTGATGTTGTTCAAAAGTTTTATCACCACAAGCTGCTTTAAAATTATTTTCTAAATACTTTACTAATGCTTTTCCCGCTTGATTAGCATTAGACATTCTCCCAGTTGAAGAAACCGTAGCATCAACTCCAATACGCTTCAACGCAGCATTTATATTTTCATCACTGCCGAACAATTTTTTATATACAAAATAAACCCCAGATTCTAGTTCATCAACTCTTGTTGAATCCATCATATATTCTGTTGAACGACCTTGAGAAAGCTCATAATTTGGTTCATTTGGAGCTTTCACTCTGGAAGAATCACTATAAGCGGTCGCCTTAGCAATTTGGGTTTTTACCTCTTCTAAAGTATTATTCATTTCTACTAACGTTTGAGTTTCGGCTTTTTTGCGGTCATAATTTTCTACCGCATCTTCATTATATTTAATACCTCTTTCTTCCAAAAAGGTCTTGTCAAAGTCCATTAGAGGATAAATTGTTTCTGTCACGTTTTTAGTCACCGTTTTGTATGTAGCTGAAGCACTTACAGCTTTATCAGCAACTTTATCATTCTTAAAACCTGTTTGAACTCTTGTTTGAATTTGTTTTGTAACAGTTTTACCCTTAACTGCATTTGCTTTATTTCCAAACTCTTGAGCTTGAGAATTATATATTTCATCGCCAGTTGTTTCATATAACTCTTTTGCTAAATTAGCTTTTTCATTCCAATAATCTTTTTCTGTTAACTTGAAATTCTTTGCTTTATCTAATAAAACAGCACCTAATTCTTCTTCTCTTAGTTTTGCATAGACTTTAGAAGCTGCTTCATCAGAACCGAATTTTTCTTTCAAAAAATTATAGAAATTGCTAACATTACCTTGACCATCTTTTTGAGCTTGGAATATCTTTATTGCATCTTGAACATCTTGAGATAATTCAGTTGTTGCAATGTTTTTAATCTCCTCAGATGAATAGATATTTCCATTCATCTTTCCTTTATTAACCAATGTTTGAGCTTTTTTCACTGGATCAAAGCCTACATCTGAAATATCAGCAACAAAACCAAACAAATCACCAACCTTAACCCCGTCATCAGAAAGGCTTTTCCCTTTTGCATCTTTAAATTCTTTCAAAAATTCTTCTGCTTCTCCAGATTCAAAAACAGAAGATTTTCCTTTTGAAGCATAAGACTTCATTTTTTCAAAGAAAGATTCAACCTCTTTTTCATCCAATTTCCCATCATTATTAGCATCAAAAAGACTAAATATCTTTTGATATTTATCATTTTGAGATAATTTGGATTTTAAAATTTCACCATTTATCTGCGATTTATTTATTTTTCTGCCATTTTCTAGGCTGAATTCATCGCCTGCCAATTTGAATGTAACCTTTCGTAATTTACCTTTTACTTTTTAAGTAACGACAAAAAAGCCCAAAATCTTTAATTTATAAGTGTTTTATTTTAACTTATGTAAAGCGAATATAAAAATCTTTATATATTTTTTATCTAAATTAGCAAAAAAAATTTTATTTTGATTTACAATAAATGATGGCATTGTTTAACATGCCACAAAGATTTTAATTTAGGAAAACAAAATGTCATTAAGTAGTGCGTTTAAAACAGTTTGTGAATCAGTAGGGAAAGATAATAATCCAGCATATGCGGTAGTCGCAATTGCAACAGCAAAGGGAATTTGCCGTCCAATGTTCACTATGATGGATAAAAAAGAAGCTCCCGAAACAAAAAAATACACAGCATTAAGAGAAGGGCTTACAGAAGTAATTGCAATCCCAACATATCTTGCCTGTGGTTATTTAGCAGGTAAAGGTGCAGATTTAGTAAAAGATGTGGAAAAAGCAAAAAAAGCTAGACACAACTTGAGATTTCTAGGCGTTTGTGCCGCTGCATTAGTTGTAATCCCTGGATTATGTTCTGTTTTTGTAAAACCATTCACAGATAGAATTTTCCACGGAAGTAAAAAAGATAATAAAGATTCTCAACCTGCAAAATTAGACATAACTTCTAAAACAGAACAAATTGACATTGCGAATAAGCCAGAAGTATCAAAAACAGGCAACATTGCACACACAGGAGCTTACCCTATGCAACCAATTGCAAGTTTTAGAAATCAAGGAATGAGGGTAGGTTAATATGATAAGTGCAATTCAATCTTTTGTAACAAGCCCAGCATTATATAACATGACACAAAGCACGGTTACACAAATTACAACCGAAACATGCCTAAAAGCCATAGGAAGACCAGCATTCATCCTTGGAGATAAAGATATTGACTCACAAACAAAAAAATTCTCATCTACAAAAGAATTTTTATATCAAATGACTTGTTTAGGAATTTATTTAGCAGCAGTAATGCCTATTCTTAGAAAAGGTACATTCGCTCTAGCAAGAAAAATGTACAAAGAAGAACCAGTATTCAAAGTATTTAAAAATTCTGGCGACTTTATGAAATATTACAAAATGAACGACACCGAAAAAGCTGCAAAATTAGAAGAAATAAATAAAACTCTTAAAACAGAAAAAATAACAAAAGATAAAATTAACGAAGATTTTGCAAAAGGTCTTACTGAACTTACTTCAATTGTTGGTTCTGTAACAGGTTTGGCTGTCATTGCACCAGTTATTTCTCACCCACTTATTCACCCAATCTTGAGAACAATGGGATTAGAAGAGAAAAAAGCAAATCAAAATAAGCAACCAGAAAAGACTCAACAAGACACAACTCCACAAGCAGGAGCTAAAATAAAGACAGTTGCGTAAATTAGTTGAACAACAATTCAATTGAAAGGACGCTTCTATGTGTGAAAATCACCACCACGAACACGAAGAAGAGAACAATGAAAACATCGTATTAGCAAGAGTAATACTTGCAATCGTGTTATTTTCACTCGCAATGATTTTTACATCTGCTCCAACATTTAAAATATCTTTACTTGGAATATCATACCTTATTGCGGGTTATGATATTTTAATTAAAGCCATAAAAAACATCCTCAAAGGGAAAGTATTTGATGAAAACTTCTTAATGGGAATAGCAACCCTCGGAGCAATTGGAATAAAGGAATATCCAGAAGCTGTTATGGTAATGGTTTTATATCAAATTGGAGAATATCTTCAAGACAAAGCCGTTGAAAAATCTCAAAATTCTATAACCGAACTAATGGACATCCGCCCAGATTATGCAAATCTCGAAAAAGACAGAGATTTAATTAAAATTTCTCCTTACGAAGTAAAAATTGGAGATACCATAATTGTAAAAACAGGGGAAAAAATTCCGCTTGATGGAATTATTATTGACGGTACTGCAACTCTTGACACCTCAGCCCTAACAGGTGAATCAAGGCCAAGAGAAGCAAAAATTGGAGATGAGGCAATCAGTGGCTGCATCAATACAAATGGACTTCTTAAAATTAGAGTGACCAAAGAATATGGACAATCTACGGTTTCTAAAATTTTGGATTTAGTAGAAAATGCAAGTTCTAAAAAAACTAAAACCGAAAACTTTATAACTAAATTTGCAAAAATATACACTCCAGTAGTTGTTTTAGCAGCATTATTTCTTGCAATTTTACCTCCACTTATTTTGGGTAGTAATTTTTCAGTTTGGATAAATAGAGCTTTAACATTTTTAGTAATATCTTGTCCATGTGCATTAGTAATATCTGTTCCACTCGGCTTTTTTGCAGGAATTGGAGGAGCTTCTAAATGTGGAATTTTAGTCAAAGGAAGTTCGTATCTTGAATTATTATCCAAGCCAGAAACAATTGTATTTGACAAAACAGGGACACTAACTCAAGGATGTTTTAAAGTTGTCAAAATTGTACAACAAGAAGATACAACAAAAGAAGAATTACTTGAACTTACAGCCTATGCAGAAAGTTATTCTAACCATCCAATAGCACTATCTATTAAAAAAGCGTATGATAAAAACATAGACAAAAATAGAATCTCAGAAATTTCTGAAATTGCAGGGAATGGAGTTCGAGCAGAAATAAATGGATGCTCTATCCTCGTTGGAAATGAAAACCTTTTAAAAAATCATAATATTAGCTACCAAAAAGCAAACGAAACAGGAACAATCGTTTATACGGCTAAAAATAGCAAATTTCTTGGATACATTGTTATATCAGACAAATTAAAAGAAGATGCTCAAAAAGCAATAATGGAACTTAAAAAGTTAAAACTCCAAACCGTAATGCTTACAGGTGACACCGAAGACTCTGGACTTACAGTCGCAAAAGAATTAAATATAGATAAAGCATATACTCAACTATTACCTATTGATAAAGTGGATAAAATTGAAGATATAATTGAACAAAAAACGAAAAACAAAAGTGTAATATTCGTTGGAGATGGAATTAATGATGCTCCTGTTTTAACAAGAGCAGATGTTGGAATTGCAATGGGTGGACTTGGCTCTGATGCTGCAATAGAAGCCGCAGATGTTGTTATTATGGACGACAAACCAACAAAAGTTGCAACAGCAATCAAAATTGCAAAACAAACTTTAACGATTGTCAAAGAAAATATTGCATTTGCACTGGGAATAAAAGTACTATTTTTAATTCTAGGAGCTTTTGGATTTGTAACGATGTGGGGTGCAGTATTTGCAGATGTTGGAGTAACATTGATTGCAGTACTTAATTCACTAAGAGCTTTAAAAATAAAATAACAATATTTTCACTCAAATTCTTTGTTGTATAATTTTATCAAAGACTGGGAGAAATCATGAAAAAATCAATATGCCTTTTACCCCTTGCATTTGGAACTTTCGGACTTGGATTAACAGAATATGGAATGATGGGAATTTTGCCCGATGTTGCAAAAACAATGAAAGTAACCTTATTTTATTTTTATAAAAAATATGAATGTGTATAGCTAAAGGAGAATATAATGTCAACTCAATACGAATTTCGAAAAATAGATAATACTTACATTGTTAGATTAAATAAAGGAGCAGAAATAATCTCTGCAATAAAAGATTTTTGTACTTCCAATAATATCAAAGTTGGAACAGTACAAGGAATTGGAGCTATTAACACTGCGACTTTTGGATTTTTCAATCCCGAAACCAAAGAATATAACGAAAAATTATTTGAAGGTCCAAGAGAAATTACAAGTCTTCTTGGAAATATTTCAACAAAAGACGGTGAAACCTATTTACATTTACATATGAACGCATCAGGAAGCGATTATAATACAATTGGCGGACACTTGATTAACGCAACAATAAGCCTAACTGGAGAAATCTTTATTACACCAATAAACGGAACGGTTGAAAGAAAATTTTGCGAAAAAATTGGACTAAACTTATTATCCTTCCAACAAAATTAAGAGTCTTTTTTATGGTGTAATTTTGTAAATTCAGTCTTTACACCAGTAATCAAACCAGCACCTGCACCAATAATACCATTCATTGCAACAGAATTTTTGAATGGGGAATGGAAAAATGTAATTCTTCGAGAAATGAAATCCAATACAACTCCAAACCCAAACCAAGCTCCCGCAGTACTAATTGCTTCACCCATAGCAGACTTTGAACCTTTAGATTGGGGTCTTGTAGGCTGAATTCTTTTAGGTTTTATATTATTTCTCGTTTCAAAACTTTGTGATTGTGCATTTGAATACACAGGGTAACTTATGCTATCTACTTTCATCTTTCTTACAATATCATTTTTACTATAAACAGGGTTTGCGAGTGTAATTATAACACTAAATAGCAATTGTTGCAAGAGAAATCTTATTTTTTAGGATATAATCGGAATATGGGAGTAACATTTTTTGCCATAATACTAAGAATAATTTCAAACTCAATGTCAAATGTCTATCAAAAACAATTGACAGCAAAAACAATTGACCCATTTTTAATTAATTTTATCATGTATTTTGGTTTAACGATATGTTGCATCCCAATCATAATTAGAACGTCATTTCTAACTTTTCCTCACCAAATTTGGACAAATGCAATTCTTGGAGGAATGTGTGGAGCTTTAGGGAATTCATACCTTGTTAAAGCCCTAGAAAACGGAGAGCTTTCAATTTTAGGACCAATCAATGCGTATAAATCTGTCGTTGCGTTGATTTTCGGAATAATTTTATTGCACGAAATTCCATCTATCACTGGGCTTGTAGGAATAATTTTAATAATTTGCGGAAGCTATTTTGTATTTGATACACAAGAAGAAGGATTTTCATTCAAACTTTTAAAAAGAAAGGACATCCGTTATAGATTCTATGCACTGATATTTACTGCAATTGAAGCCGTTTTTGTAAAAAATGTAATTCTTTATAGTGATGTAAAAATATCTTTTATGTTTTGGAGTTTTTTCGGAATGGTATTTACAGGGATACTACTCTTACCAAAACTAACAAATTTAACTTCTCCCAATCAAATTTTAACAACAAAAAAATTTATATTTACTAGACTTCTACTCATAATTCTATGTATGGGGGGAATGCAAATCTGTACAAACATAGTATTTTCAAGGATGAATGTAAGCTATGGACTTGCACTCTTTCAACTTTCAACAATTTTGAGCGTATTTCTTGGTTGGCACTATTTTAAAGAACAACAAATTCTAAAAAAATTACTAGGAAGCTCAATAATGATTGTAGGAGCAATAATTATTATACTTTGCAAATAAAAAGGTATTCAGATTTTTCATCCAAATACCTTTTTGAATATTTATACTTGAAGATTTAGTCATCTCCATCTCTGCGAACTGCTATACCTTTTTTAGTCGCTTCCATTACCTTTTGGATAGCAAGATCACATTCTTTTATTTCTTTTTGTTTTTCTGGAGATTGAGATTTTTTCCATTTATTTAGTTCTTCCCTAAATAAATCACCATCGATTAAACATTCTCCTGAGCCAACTTTTGGAGAGTACTGTTTAGTAAATTGTTCATTAAAATCAGAATAAACCTCTGTAATATAATCTGAAACAATTTTTGCATTATTTAGGATAACACGTTCATCAGACTCAATCATTTTTCTTAAATCATCCGAAACGACTTCATCATCCGCAATGGACATCTTACCAACTTTAGCCCCCATGCCAGCAGACTTAACCATGAATTCTGCGAGATCTCTATTTTGTTCCATATCACAAGTAATGCCCATAGATCCATTCATTCCATAGAATCTGTGTTCGGCAGAATTTCCGCCAAAGCCAAGAACAATTGAAGCAAATAAACGTTCAAAAGATTGTTCTCTATTTTTATCTAGTCCTGGGTAAACAGCGCCGCCATACATACCTCTTGGGTCAAGCGTAATGAAGTTTACCATAGTTGGAATATGCCAAGGCTTTCCTAATGTTTTTGCAAGATTATTCATAACTTCTAAGTTTGTAGCGTGTCCACATTCATGAGATGCCACAATCTTTTGTTCATGTGGGTTGTTATGAGCAGTAGAAGGACGTCCAGTTGTCAATTGAAGATAAGCTTCAGTAAAATCAGCTTTTGTCAATTTACTATGACCTCGTTCTTCAGCTACGGAATTTGCTTTATAAACAAGACTCTTCAAACTCATAAATGGAAAATAGTTTGAAATTTTTGCAGCAAATTCGATAGTATTTTCTTGAGCTTCTTTTGAACCTGCTATCTTAATTTTAGAATTCTGTAAAACTTTTTTGATAACCTGATAACGTTCTGCTTCATTAAACGCAGGAGAAGAAATCTCCATACTTTTAAATTTCGCAGATTTCATTGTTGCAGTTCCAATCAATCTTGGATCAGAAACAGAACCCACAATAAGAATATTCAATCCATCTGCTTCAGCTCTATCCATTTCACGAAGAAGTTGAGCCATAGCTTTTTGGTGATACATTGAAATCTGTTCACCAAAAGAGAACAACTCAAAGTTTTCAATAAACAAAACAGCAGCTTTATGAGGAGATGATTCTGCTTGAGTTCTTACAATAGAAAATAATTTCTTGATAGAAGCTTCTGGAGATAAAGCTCCACCACCAAAAATATCAACATCTTTTGTACCAAAATCCATTGTGTTTATTTCCATATATGGAATATGAGTTTCTCCAGCAATCGCTTTTGCAGTAAATCTACGACCACTTCCTGCTGTTCCATCTTGAGAATATACAATCACGCCTTTTGTGCCAAGTGTTTCAGACTTAATTCTTCTAACCAAAGAAGAGGCTTCTTTTTTAGTAGAATCTTTACCAGTTATATCTTTCAATGTAACACCAGTATTAAAAATTGGTTCAAATGCGGATTCAGATTTTTTCAAAAGTTTCACTGCTTGTTTCATATAAAGGTCAACATCTTTTTCAGTAATTTCTTTTTTATCAACATAATAAGCTGAAATATTTTGCATCAATTTTATTGTTTTTTGAGGAAATTCACCATCAAGATGAGTTGAAACTTCTGCAATTTTTTCGATTGCTTTTTTAGAAAAAGCTTCTTTTTTGTTAATATCTTTTATCAAATTAGGATTTTCTAAAAATGCAGCTACTTTCTGTTCAGAATTTAAAGTTGGGACATTCATTTCTACAAAATCTGTAAGAGCAGGTTTAGCCCATGGGGAATTCTCCAACATTGAATAATATTCATCTTTTGGTGTATAGAACAAATATTTTACATTTTTAGGAGGTTTTTCAACTAAATCAACAGAATCTTTAGAAAAATGGAACTGCAAACCATCTTCACCAATAACCGCTTTTCCTCCAAGTATAAGAGATGGATTCATTATAATTAAATAATTATTTTCTTTATCTTTACCTAGAGATTTAACATGTCTAGTAAAATAACCAAAGTTTGTTTTCTTATTCAAGTCAACAATGGTAAATTTATTGTCATCTTGAGAGTTTACTTTTTTTACTGTATCTAAAAAGTTTTTAACATTTTCTTTTTCTGGTTCGTAAGTAAGAATTACACTAGAACCTAGTGCAATATTTTTCAAAATTTTTGAAGCTTTTTGTTCATACATACTAAAAGGAGTAAACTTATCTTTGTCTTCCTTGTTAAGCATAATTGCTTCATCAATATCGTGTTCCATATCATTTGCAAACTTTTTAGTAATTTTATCTTGAGCCATAAATACAGAATAAAGAATAAACGATGGTTCAATAGACATATCCTCTTCCATTGCACCCCAAACGGCATCAATTACATCATCGGACAATTTAATATTAGGATTTTCGACAGCAACATTCTCTTCTGGTTTATTTTCTTCTATCAACTTTGAGGTAACATCAATATATTTCTTAATTACAGGTTGGACTTGTTTCCTCATTTCTTCATCAGATAAAATATCTGGATGAATTTGACGAAGAACACCACTGAATTTTGGAAGGATAGCTGTTTCTAAATCTACTTCCTCATTATTTAAAGCATCCATAAATTTATCAGCTTCTATCAACCCTTCTTTCAAAATATGAAGAGTTGTAACCTTTGGATAACCATCCTCACTAGCTTTTTCTTTAACGTCATTCAAGAATTGTACCGTCGGAGTATCCGCAGCATACATAATATCGTCGTATTTATCTTTTACAGGATTTTCTTTATTTTTATCTTTTCCCGTAAATGGAACATAATAATTCATCCCCACATTAGGAAACGAAGTTTCATTATTATTTATAGACTCATTCTCTTTTTTTAGTACTGGATTAGTAACAGTATTTGCATTGTTGAATTGTGTAGATAATCCCCTATCTAATTTAAAACTCACTTTTGTTATCATTTATTTATCCCCTTAACGTATTTAAGCTTAATACAATTAGATAACTTGTAAAAATATTTTTTGCTACTATTGTAATAATTATTTACAATTATCTTTTTTAACCCTCATAAAAAATTTTAGGGCAATCTTCTTTAACGATTTGTTTTTCTCCAATAAATAAACTGTCTTGCGGTGCAATTTTTATTTCTCTAAAAGCAGATAACAAGGATTCTAAAGAAGCAATAAATGGCTCATTTTGACAATAACAAGGGTAATTTGGCAATGGAGTATAAACAAACCAAGTATCTAAATCCCTTTCATAAGCAATATTAGATTCCGCAAAGTTATTATTATGGACTTTAAAAACAGAAGGATTAACAAACCTTTCCACTACTTCTCTTACACGATTAAATAAAGGAATAGAATCAGTCCTTGTTGAAAAATCTTTTGCTCCGATTAAAAGACCAGAAAAATTTCGACCGTTTTTCGAATCAATTATTTTAGACATTGAATCTCCAACTTTGTTAACATTTTCAAAACAATCAAGAATATGAAAACCTAAAACGCCACTATCATCTACCAAGCCCCCTGATGTACAAGTTCTAACTTCACCAGTCCAAAAATCATTGTCCTTGATAAAAGACGAGGTCAACGGTTCTGTCGGTCTTTGACAATCAACAAAGGGGAAAAACTTCTTATCCATAAAATCTCTTTTATTTATGAATTTTATTTTTGCTTGAAAATTTACATTACTTCTGGAGGTATTAACATTCATACAATCATGTAAAAGCCGTAAAAATAAATTTTGCCATAAATAGCAAAAAAAAATGTTCAGAAACTTTATACGATGTATAATTAAAGTGAAAGAAGTTTAAATATGAGAATACCCCCAATTATCCCAAAACAAACAGCTATAACAACTGTAAAAGCTATCAGAAAAGGTAAAAATATAGTAAAAGAAGTAGTCCGCCAAACTGAAATTATGGCAATGGATGAAAGTTTGAAAAATAAAGCAATGTCAACAATCATGATGGCAACATCACTTATGCCACAAATGAATACAAGACTAGCCAAATTTTCAACAATTGCAAATGAGGGGCATGATGTTTTTGTAAAAAGAGTTCCCGAAAAAGCTTCCTCTGCAATTACTAAAAGAATTGTAAGTAAAAACGTCAAGATTAAAGCTGAAACAAGCAAGCCAAAATACCACGAAGCGTTCAATAATCTTTTACTAAACAACGATAAACACAAAAACCCACTAAATAACAAAGCCGTAATTTTTGACAAGAAAGCAAAAGAATACGGCGTTGACCCATACGTATTGATAGGGATAGCAATGCACGAATCCGCAAGGGGAACATCTGATGCCACTAAACTTAGACATAATATTGGCGGAATAATGAAAAAAGACGGACTTAAAAGATTTGCAAGTTTTGAACAATGTATAGATGAAATGGCTCAAACAGTCCAAAAACATCATCACAAATCAAGACTCAGAACAGTTAAAGAACTAGCAGAATCTGGTTATTGCGGAGAAAATGAGAAAGAAGAATGGATAACTAACGTAATGGGTTATATTAGAGATTTACGTAACAACGCTGGTAAGATTAAAAGTTGACAAGCATATTCATCTATAACATAATAACCAAAGAGAGTTCATATCGAATAAATTCAAAATTCTGAAAGGGATAAAAAGAGAATGGGAAAAATAATTTTAACAGGGGATAGACCAACAGGAAGATTACACGTTGGACACTACGTTGGCTCACTAAGAGAAAGAGTTGCAATTCAAAATGAAGGAGATTGCGACAAAATTTTCATAATGATTGCAGATGCTCAAGCTCTGACTGATAACGCAGAAAACCCTCAAAAAGTAAGAGAAAATATTATAGAAGTTGCTCTTGACTATCTCGGATGCGGAATTGACCCTGAAAAATCTACTATTTTTATTCAATCAATGATTCCAGAATTAACTGAACTTACTTTCTACTATATGAATTTGGTTACAGTTTCTAGATTGCAGAGAAATCCAACCGTTAAGACAGAAATTAAGATGAGAAATTTTGAAGCAAATATTCCTGTTGGATTTTTCACTTATCCAATCAGCCAAGCAGCTGATATTACAGCGTTTAAAGCAACTCACGTCCCTGTTGGGGAAGACCAAAAACCGATGCTTGAACAATGCAGAGAAATTGTACATAAATTCAACAAAGTTTATGGAGAAGCACTAGTTGAACCAAAAATCGTTCTTCCAAGAAATAGTGCTTGTTTAAGACTTCCAGGAATTGATGGGAAGGCTAAGATGAGTAAATCATTAGGCAATTGCATCTATTTATCAGATGAACCAGAAGTTATTAAAAAGAAAATAATGTCAATGTTCACAGACCCTAACCACTTGAGAATTGAAGATCCAGGAGATACTGAAAACAATCCAGCATTCATTTATCTTGATGCGTTTAGCAAACAAGAACATTTTGAAGAATTTTTACCAGAATACGCAAATCTTGACGAACTTAAAGCACATTATCAAAGAGGTGGACTTGGAGATGTTAAGGTTAAAAAATTCTTAAATAACGTAATGCAAACAGAGTTAAAGCCAATAAGAGAAAGACGTAAAGAATGGGAACAAAAAATTCCAGAGGTTTACGAAATCTTAAAAGCTGGAAGCGAAGAAGCAAAACAAGTTGCACAACAAACTCTTCACGACGTTAGAAAAGCAATGAAAATAAACTATTTTGAATAGAAGAAGGATAAAATGCTCAATCAATTTTCAAGAACAGAACTACTTATAGGAAAAGAAGGGCTAGAAAAGCTAGCAAATTCAAGAGTTGCAGTTTTTGGTATTGGCGGAGTTGGTTCGTATGCTGTTGAAGCACTTGTTAGAAGCGGGCTTGGAACCATTGATATTATAGACGATGACAAAGTTTGCATAACAAATGTTAATCGACAACTTTACGCAACAAGAAAAACTGTTGGTAAATATAAAGTTGATGTTGCGAAAGAACGAATTTTGGAGATTAACCCAGATGCAGTTGTTAATACTTACCAAACTTTTTATACGCCCAAAACAGAATCCGAATTTGATTTTAGCAAATATGATTATGTAATTGATGCAATTGATACCGTTGTTGGGAAATTATCGTTAATTGAGAAAGCTAAAGAAGCTAACACCCCAATCATTTGTGCAATGGGAGCAGGGAACAAAATGGATCCAACGAAATTTGAAGTTGCAGACATTTCAGAAACCTCAGTATGTCCCCTTGCTAGAGTAATCAGAACAGAGCTTAGAAAGCGTAAAATTAAAGGGGTTAAAGTTGTTTACTCAAAAGAAACACCAATTATTCCACAAGAAGATATGTCAATTAGCTGTAAAGCACATTGCGTTTGTCCTCCAGGAACAAGAAAATGTACGGTTAAGCACCAAATCCCAGGGAGTAACGCATTTGTACCTCCAGTAGTGGGGTTAATCATTGCAGGAGAAGTCATTAAGGATTTAATTGGTTATAACGCATAATGAAAAAAGCAGATTTACATTTACACAGTAATTATTCAGATGGAAGTGATTCACCAAAAGAATTGGTAGAAAAAGTCAAAAAGCATGAACTATCAGCTTTTGCACTCACTGACCACGACACAATTGCTGGCTGTATTGAAATTAAAAAATATCTACCAAAAGATATAAAATTTATTGCGGGTACAGAGCTAACTTGCCTTGCAGATACTGTAAAATGTCACATTTTAGGATATAATTGCAACCCTGAAAACGAAACACTAAATCAACTGATATTAAAAGGCAAACAACTCCGCAGGCAGAAATTAGACAAGCGAATTCAATATCTTTCAGACATTTGGAATGTAAATTTAACACAGGATGAACTAGACTGGCTATATTCAAGAAATAGTGTTGTTAAAATACATATCGGGAATATCTTAGTAAACAGAGGACTTGCTGATAACAATATTGATGCAATGAAAAAATACCTTGACGGATGCCAAACTGGGAATACAAGGTTTGATGGAGCTGAAGGAATACAGGCAATAGAAGCATCAGGAGGAATACCCGTTTGGGCTCACCCATTGGGCGGAGAGGGAGAAAAACACTTATCCCCAGATGAATTTTACCAAAAGTTCGATATAATGAAATCTTTCGGGATTAAAGGATTAGAGTGCTACTATTCTAGATACAACTTAGATGAAATAAAATTTTTAGTAGATTTTGCCTCAAAAAACAATATGCTCATTTCTGGCGGAAGTGATTATCACGGAAGAAATAAAACAGTAAAATTCGGACAACTAAACACCGATAATACCGAAATTCCAGTTGAAAATTTAACTATTTTATCTGAGATTTAATATTTTTAGAGAACTTTTTTCAATTCACCTTCTGGAACAGGATAATTAATTCCTATTTGAGGAGGAATAATACCCTTTGCAAATTTATTATAAATATTTTTCATATTTCTAGAAAAATATGATTTAACAAATTTTTGAAAATCTCTTGCTTTTGATTCAACAGTTTGCACTCTATATGCTTTGTAATTTTTAGATGACGGAACATAATTAGAAAATTCATGCTTGTAAACTTCCGCAGCTTCTTTCCTCGAACCACTCAAAAGACCTTTTTCTAACAATTCAACCTCTCGATGTTGCCATGCATGAAACAATTCATGTGCAACTTCACTACTAAATTGTCCTCTTTCATTCACAATAGGGACATCAACATTTAAACTAACTGTTTTGGAATTGTGATTATACTTGGCACGAGTGTAATGACCGTCTTTATTGTATCCTAAATGAACAGACTTAGCTTTTATACCATAGTCTTGTAAACCCATTTCAGATTTTAACATTTTGAAAATATTACGGTATAAATCAATTGAGCCATACGCAGGAGTGCCATAAAAAAGATCTGGAATAATTTTACACTGTTTACCTTTACTATTTTGTGCAACCACTTTTTTAGATAATATTTCATCATTTGCATCTTTTTCAACCGTAGAATATACTCCTGCAGGCTTTTTCCCATTTGAGAACCTTAAAACACTACTTTCTTCAAGTTTATTCCCATTATCTTTTGTTGTTTGAATTAATTGGCTCTTTGTAACATCAACTTTTGCTCCATTTTGCACCGTTGAAATAATTTCTTTTTCTCGGGTTCCATCAGAATGCTTAGTTTGCACAATAGTATAAGGAACAGTTTTACCATCTTCAAATGTGTATGTACGATAAGAATACAGTCTTTCTTTTTCAGTGCCTTGAGTAATGTTTTGCAACCTATTTCTTACGACTTTATGATTTCCATCTCTAAATACAGTAAAGACACAATCTTCACCTCGTTTATTTATGAATTTGAAAGTATCTTCCGTCAAAAAACTTGCACCTCGTTTTACTCCGAGAGTTTTTGAAAGTAAGACTGATTTTTGAGCTACTTTTCCAATATGCATGCAAAATTTCCTACAATTTACTATATTTATAAAAACAATTGAGATAAAAAAATTGCCCCTAACTAGCAAAATATTTTTATCACGGGCATTCATACAAATATGAAATGCCAAATTATTACTAACTCAATTAAAAATTTTAGAACAACAAACATCGGAGGACTACCAGTCCACCCAATTATAAGAACCCCGAAACTCGAAGAAGTTCAAGATGTTCTTGAATTGAACTCCAAAATCAAAATTGGAGAAGGAACATCTGGGACTGCTTATGAATATGGCGAAAATGTCATAAAAGTTTTCGATAAAATTCTAAAAAAACTTGCAAAGAAATATCTATTTTCTGAAATGGATAACTTGGCAAGCTTAAGCCATTTAATTACAAAATCTGGAAACGAAAATTACCTCCACAATACACAAAAAGGGCTTTTTGCCTTTGAAAAAGATAGAATGCCTATCCTTGTTTCATCAAAAGTTGAAGGGGAAATTCCACACCCAGTAGATGCACCATTTAATGATAAAAATTTAGAAGCCTTAGTCGAAACATTTCATAGACTGGATAAAGGTTTTGGAAGAACACAATTTTTGCAAAGCGATATGCGTCCTCCAAACATGAAAATTACAGAAAATAATGCAGGATTACTGGATTTTGAATACCTACGAAAAATCAAACTAGGGAATGAAAAGAATCTTGAAGAAACAGAAAAATCTCTGCCTACAATAAATAAATCAAATTATGCTTTCTTTTTGAACGAAAGTGATACGGGCTATGGAACAAGTAACCTAAGAGCCTTTGAATACGAAACACTTGCACCATATTTATATAGAAGTCCAAGTATTGCACAAGCTCAAGAAACATTTAGGAACTATGTAAAACTCAAAAGTGAACACCATTTTGAAATGGCACATCACTATAAAAAACTTCAAACTGAATTAGGAGATGAAATATTTAAAAGAATGGAAGCGGAAGAAGCATGCCACTACATGGTTCTAAATAGCGGAGATAAAGACATTTTACATACAGAAGCCGCAAAACTGCAAATGTATTCATTCTTACGTTGGATAAACCTTACAGCACAAAAACTCAATGCACCAGCTCTTAACCTTGCACAAATCGAATCATTTTTTGATAAAGAACGAGCAAATTATGTCCAAGCAATAAATAGAGCAATTACAAATAAAGATGCAACTAAACTTTATTACTACAAAAATGCTAAAGACACCGCAGATAAGGTTGAAAACTTGATAACATATTCACTGGAAACCTATAAAATTCCTCCAGAAAAGGTTATGCAAAAGCAAGAAATTGGACTACTCACAAACAAACTTTTATAACAAAATAGAAAAGGTGCTGATAAAAATTCAACACCTTTTTTAATTTCTAGATTATTAAAATAAACGTTTCAAGAAAGACATAATCCCTGATTTTTTATTTGCTTTAGGAGTTTTGTGATCTTTTAGCATAAAACTCAAACCCAAATTTTTTAACTTCGCAGCATCGTAATTTAGACTTTGCAAAAACTTACGCTCATCATTCTCTATTTTTTGAATAAATTTAGAAGCTTTAAACTTCTTCAACTCCGCTATAACGATTTCTTTAGGGGAATTATGTACAATATGCTCTCTTAAACCCTCAACCCTACGATGTCTATCGTATGTACACTCCACAGTAATACCTTCTGGTGATTGGAACGTTCGACCATGATTTGAGATAGTTAATTCTAAAATAGAATGTTTCTTTTCCCAGAGATATTTTTCTAATTTTTTTATTTCCGCATTACGTTTTACCAAATCTAAAATATCCTTGTCCCAATGTTCTGGACTCATAATTTTCAAATTCTGAAAACTTGGATTAGCAGACTTATAACGACGAGAATTATCATATTTTATTGGAGTAATATTCATTTTTTTTTTAATCCCTATTTTAATTGAGCCTAAATACTAAAAAAGAGCCATAAGGCTCTTTTAAAAATGGTGCCGCAACTCGGAATTGAACCAAGGACACAGGGATTTTCAGTCCCTTGCTCTACCAACTGAGCTATTGCGGCTAGTTCTTTTCTGCAACCTCACATCGGCTACGTTTTTTATTATACAGACTAAATATTTAAAGTCAATAGCGAGTTTTTATTTTTAGGAATTCAGTCATTGCAAACAAATTAAAAGCAATCCAGCTAATTAGTGTCGGCGTAGCAACGCCGACCTACATTTTGGGTATAAAAATAAAATCACCCTTGCAAACAATATCGCAAGGGTGGTTAAACTTTTATTATAAATAACTCAAACTATGACTGAGGAGCAAGGTACAATGTAACGTTACGTCCTTCTAGTTGAGGTTTCTTTTCCAATTGAACTGGATCATCTGCTAAATCAGTCAAAAATCTATTAGCCAAATCAAAGGCAAGGTTAGAATGTTGCATTTCACGACCTCTCAACATAACAACAATCTTAACTTTATTACCTTGAGCAATAAATTTTCTAACACTCTTGATACGAACTTCATAGTCATGTGTATCAATTTTATAGCGAACTTTTACTTCTTTAACTTCAACCGTTTTTTGTTTTTTCTTAGCTTCTTTTGCTTTTTTTGCTAATTCGTATTTATATTTACCATAGTCTAAAATTTTAGCTACTGGAGGAGCTTGGTTTGGACTAATCAATACTAAATCTAAATCCGCTTCTTCTGCCATCGCTAAGGCTTTTGAAGTTGGTACAACACCATGGTTAGTGCCTTTTTCGTCAATCAATCTTACTTCTTTTGAACGAATACGTTCATTCATTATTGTTTTGTCCCTGTCCCTTGCGGATCTAGTATCGTTAGCTATTGTTTTATCTCCTATATTTAAAGTTATACTACGGTTTAATCTTACCACAAAAACGCAAAATATGCCATAGTCTAATTTAAAACTATTATTAAGATATGTAAATCTATGAAACGTCAATAAAAATAACACTTTCACAGAGATATAGAAAAATCATTAACAAAAAATTAAAGTTTTACTGATATAAGACCGATATACATTTTGTTAAAAGAAACAATTTACCCGAACCGAAGAGAAAATTAAATAAGGAGTACAAAGTATGGAAACAAGACAGGCTGAATCTATGATGAGAACTATGGACATTGCAGAAATTGATTTATCAGATGAAGTACTAAGGGATGTGCAAGATATTTCAGTTCCAATTCAAACACTATTTGATGAATGTTTAAACTTTATTTCGGTAAATGATTTTGCAACAGTTTAAAAAAAGCCTGAAAAAGATTAAAAAGAGTAAGATAGTTAATTATCTTACTCTTTTTGTTTTATATACAGAAATTTACAATTAACCTCTTGTATATATACACCAGCTCAAAGTTGTACTACAATATTTTCAAGTAGAAGGGAGCAAACATGAAAAAATCATTAGCCCGCATAGCAAAATTAGCACTAATTGTATGTTTACTCAATGGAGCAGCTTTTGCTGATTTCAGAGAACACTTTGACCTTGGACAAAATTACTTAGCCAACTATCAATATTCTGGAGCTATAACAGAATTCAGAAGTGCGTTAAGAATAAATTACCTTGATAATTCAGCAAGAATTGGACTTATCAACGCATATTTAGCAAGAGCCGCAGAATACGGCAACAGAGATAACAACTGGGCTAAAGCGGCAGATGATTTTAGAAGTGCATTGTTTTATATGGTCTATTATCCAACTTCTACTCAAGTTCAAAATTCAGCTAGTGCAATCAACCAAGCTAATCAAAATTTAGAAATTTGTCTTAAAGCAACAAACTTTGATTTCTCACCTGAAAACAGATTTAACTATGCTAAAAAATTAAGAGCAGAAGGAAATTTTTCTGCAGCTGCATATGAATTCAATCAAGCATTAGGAAGTAAAAGCTTGCAAAAAAACAGCTTTGAACAAGTTGGGGATATAATGAAACTTCTCGGCAATGAACCAAAAGCTTCTGATTACTATAAAAAAGCAGTTTCTGTTGACCCAACAGATTTAAACCTAAGATTGTCATATGCCAAAATTCTTGACAATCAAAAAGATGCAGATAATGCGTTAAAAGAATATAGCTACGTCTTAGACAAATCTAATTCTGATAACAAAGATATTTTATATACCCTTGAAAAAACATTCCGCCAAAAGCTTCAAGCTACCCCAAACAATGGAAACTTGAACGCAAACATGGGTGCTGTTTTACAAAAAGAAGGTCAACTAGACGAAGCTTTGACATATTATAAACAAGCAGAAGCATTAGACCCTTCAAATATCAATACAAGAATCAATGTCGGAACACTTTATCAACAAAAAGAAGATTACAGAACAGCAATAAAAGCATATGAATCTGTTCTAATTCTTTACCCTGATAATGTAAATGCAAACCTTTATAGAGCTCAATGCTATGACAAATTAGGCGAAACAAAAATTGCTCAAGATGGATATAAAAAAGTTCTTGCATTAGATCCAAACAACGAATATATCAAAGGTCAAATGGTTGAAAATGTAAAGAAAACATCTTCTCCGCAACAATTTGTTGATTACGTAAATACAAATCTAGCAAATTCAAACCCCGCAGGAATTTTTTACGATTACGCAATTGAGCTTCACAAGAACGGGAAAATTGATGATGCAATATTTATGTATAATCAATCAATTAAAGCAGATAGCACGGATTCAGAAGTTTATGTAAACCTTGCACTAGCTCAAGCTCAAGGAAACAATTACGACGGAGCATTAACAACATTAAAAAATGCACAATCAAAATTTCCAAAAGATTCAACCATCACAAGTACAATCAAAAATATTTCAGGAATGAAAACAGATAGTTTATTTGCAAAAGCTTCAGACCTATACAATAACAAACAGTATAAAGAGGCTATAAATACATACCTAAGTATAAACCCAGCAACAGCAGATTCAATGATTGGCGTTGCAACATCATACCAAGAACTTGGAGATAGAGATAATGCTATTGCTTACTATCAAAAAGCCCTTGAACTAAAACCTGTTGATTCTGATATTGCATACTACATTGCAGTATTGTATGGAGAAAAAGAAGATTTAGACCACGCAAAGATTTACTTAAATAAATCTCTAACTATTAACAAAAATAATACACAAGCTTCTGAATACCTTACATCAATTCTTGAGGCTGAAAAATCAAATCTATTAAACGATGCAATAGCACTTTACGATGAAAACAAATACGACGAAAGCCTAGTAAAATTTAATGAATTATTATCTAGAGATGCAAAAAATTCATACGCCCTTTATTATAGAGGAATGATTTATGACTCAAAAGAAAAGAGAAATGAAGCAATTGCAGATCTAAAACAGGCTTACAACTTAAACAAAGATTTCACTATTTGTAATTACATCATCGCATCTGATTACGATGCACTAGGCAAATTCAATGATGCCTATAAATATTATAGTGCCTATGCAAATTCAAATGTTGAAGATGACGAGTACAAACAATATGCAAAAGCTAGAGCGGAAGAATTAAAAAAATATGCAACACCAGCAAACAAATAACCGAGTTGAAAATTTAATAAAAAGTAAAGTATCACTTGCCCCAATGGCAGGAATTACTGATTATGTGCTAAGATCACTTGTCAGAAAATATTCTCCAGAATGTCTTTTGACAACAGAAATGATTAGCTCTGAATTTTTGGCTCAAAATGTTGAAACTGAAATAACAAAACTTGACGGAAATCACCATCCGATTGTTTACCAAATTTGTGGGCATAAACCCCATTTAATGAAAGCAGCAGCAACATATTTAACCCAATTCGCAGATATGATAGATATTAATATGGGTTGTCCTGTCAATAAAGTTGTTAAGGGGCAAGATGGCTCAGCATTAATGAGAAACCCTAGACTTGCAATGGAACTTGTTCAAGCAGTAAAAGAGGGAACCAATAAACCAGTCAGCGTAAAATTTCGCCTCGGCTACACCGCAAGCGAAATGAATTATGTTGAATTTGGTCAACAAATGCAAGAAGCTGGAGCTGAATTTATCACAATACATGCCAGAACTCGCTCGCAATTTTACGCAGGCAATGCAGATTGGGCAAAGATAAAAGAACTTAAACATAACGTTGATATTCCAGTTTTTGCAAATGGAGATGTAACTTCAATCGACTCTGCAATAGAATGTCTTGAACTCAGCGAAGCCGACGGAGTTGCAATAGGCAGAGGGGTTTTAGGCGACCCAACGCTTATCCATAGAGTTGCCCATTATTTTGCAACAGGCGAAAAACTTCCAGAGCCAACACTTGAAGAAAAACTTGAGATGATGAGAGTTCATCTTGATGAAGAAATCAAACTTAGGGGAGAAGAAGTAGCAATAAAATTCTTCCGAAAATTTTACCCATACTACATTGCAGGAATTAGAAATGCTTCCAAAATTCGTGGAGTCCTTGTTTTAGAAGAGGACTACCACAAAATTTTAGAATATATTGATTACATTAAAAAAGAAAATCAATTAGCCCTTAACTAATCTTTGCTAAAAAAGATACGAGTAAGAGCATCTTTAGGTCTTCTATTTAGAGCTACTTGAAACTCTTCAAAATTTGTCGCATGAGTTTTTAGAACAATCATGTCACGATTTTCTCTTGAGAAAAAGTTCTTAACTTTAGCTTTAAAGCCACGAGGAACAACATTTCTTATATCAAGAGAAAGTTGAGTTTTTTCAGATTTTCTTCCAATAAAACTACCTACATAAACATCGCCATCAAAATTTTTAGAAAAATTTGACACAACAGGAATATTAATAAGTTTCTCGAAAGTTTCGGCTGGCATTTTGACACCTGGCATTAATGTTCCAAATGCTGGGGTAGATTTTGCAGAATCAATTCTTTGTACATTCATTTTTAACACTTTCCTTTCCAAGTCTAATGGGGTAATAATTTACACAAAAATATTAGGAAAAAGAAAAATTAAAAACAATAAAATATTAAGTTTTTTAAGAAAAAATGCTTGAAATCTTTGAAAAAATTGTTATAATAGCACGTATGAGAGCATTAGTTATATCACTTGCAATACTATCTATATTTGGAATAATACCCCCACAAGTTCAAGCAGAAGGATTATCAACTATTCAACTTGAAATGAGGGATTACGACGAAATTACACTCCCTGCGGGGACATTTATACCTGTAATAAATTTGCAAGAAATTTCAACTGAAACCTGTCCAGAAGGATACAAAGTTAAATTCATCTCTACAAACGATTTATTTATGTATGAAACAAATATTATTCCAAGAGATTCAGAATTCTTTGGATATATAGAAAAAATACACGAACCAGTAATCGGCACTAATGCTTCAATGAAAATTAAGATAACTAAGTTGCAAATCAAAGATGGATTTGAAATTCCAATAAAAGGATATTTATACACTTCGAATAACAATCTTTTTGGGGGAGAATTAACACAGCCGTCAGAGTGGGTTAAAATGCCACATTACCAAAGCAAATTCCAAGGAATTTCATGGAATCATCGTGCCGCAACTCTTCAAATTCGTCCTGGAGGAAAAAGAAGTATGGGACAACACGTAAAAATTCCAGCAGGTGACCAACAAATAATTATTTTAACCGCTCCAGCTTCAATTACACATACCTTAACAGACTAACCATTAATAAATTGACAAAAGACTTAAGTGCGGTAGAATATAAAAAAGAAGACTTATGTTTTAGGGAGAAGGGTATATGAAAAGAATTATAATACTTTCAGCATTGTTATTAAGTGCAAATTGTGCATTTGGAGCATCAAATTTCAGCTATCAACAAAATGCGACAAATACAGGTTTTCAACCAAACTATTACGCAGAAGATAGTTATAAGTTAAACAATAATACCCTTAAAGGTAGTGTCGTTACAGTTCCAGCGGGACAATCATTTAAAGCAGTGTTAATGGCTCCAGTTAGTTCAGAAACAGCTTACAACGGACAAGCTATTACTCTTGCACTAAATTCTGATTTCTACTTCAACGGGAAAAGAATCGCACCAGCAGGAAGCTCTGTTACAGGAACTGTTATCGAAGTTTCTAAAGCAAAACATGGAACTTTGAACGGCAAACTTACTCTAAGATTTACTCAAATTATCACTCCATCAGGACAAACAATTCCAATTTCTGCCGTTGTTAAAACAGATGACAATACAGGAACTCTTGTTGGCGGCACAAAGTTTGATATTGCAACTGAATACGGAAAAGATGTTGCAATTGGTGCTGGAGCAGGTGCCGTTCTTGGAACAATCGCTGGACCATTATCTGGAGGAAGCGTTGGTAGAGGTGCCGCATTGATGACCGCAGTCGGAGCAGGAGGCGGACTTGTTAAGTCTATTTGGGATAAAGGAACAGATGTAACAATACCAGCTAATGCAGGAATTGAGCTAATCTTAACTCAACCTATTACGGTTAATCCTGCAAGCTCAGAAAATTAGTAATTCGGGTGATAATTTTATTTTAAGTTTTAAATAGAATTATTTACGAGAATCAGAAACTTATTGTTGTTAGGGAATAAAATGTCAATACTAGGAAAATACACAGAGAATATAAATAACAGGGATAATAATAGAACTCAGGTTGCAAAATCAAATGACTACGTCATGCCTGCGGTTACAAGAGAAGATACAGAATCAATTTCTCTTAAAAAAGGGATAACTCTTTCTGCAATCATTCACCCTGCGACCTTGTTTACGTTGTGGATAATTTTAACAATTCTTGCGATTTTTGGCATTCATCTTACATTGATGCCAAAAGAAAAACCAAAAGTTAACGATATTGAATTTGTACTTGTTGATAAGGAACAAACTCCAAAGAATAAAAATACAAAATATAGAGCTGATAGAAACTCAAGAACAGGCGGAATAAACGATCCTAAAAAGCCCGTTTCAATGCCATCTTCAAAACCAGCAGCGAAACCAGCAGCATCTTCTCCTGCCTCTTCCCCAGCACCAGCTCCTAAAAAACAATCTTTTATGAACAAAATTACGCAAAGTGTTGCCCCTAAACATACTCAAACAACACCAAAGGCAACTACAACGCAGAAAAATGTAACACCGTCACCAGCAGTTACGAAGGCTGTTCCAAAACCAACTGTTGCAAAACCTCAACCACCAACAGCTTCTTCAATAACTTCACCGATAACACCACCGCATCTGATTGCGATATTTTGTGCTGCGGATAAATCGTTTTTAGATAGTTCTCTGTTTAATTCTCTCATATAAACAGTAATATCACGTTGGTTCTTTTGGTAGAATGACCATTTGCTGATTACTACTCCTAGAACAAGGATTGAACATACCAAGATTGGTAGCAATACAGGCCAGTCCATTTTAATTGAAGATCGGAAGAGCACACGTCTGAACTCCAGTCACAGTTCCGTATCTCG
>ERZ1024349.20-NODE-20-length-25836-cov-18.507350_pt1 | contig 25836 bp, 25 predicted proteins | sample MGYA00520789_ERZ1024349 | MGnify/ENA primary metagenome ERZ1024349 (study PRJEB33242, sample SAMEA3444257) | Homo sapiens | biome: Host associated; feature: Gastrointestinal tract; material: Stool | place: Uganda | collected 2011-01-01 ...
GAACCAGAAACTTGCGTTAAGTTGGTTTCTGATATCTTAAAAGATAGCCCGTTGTATTCTCCTTCAAATGTGTCGTCATTGCTTCTTGTGTTGTAAGTGCTAAATAGTTCACTTTGTCTTAGCATTCCGTTACTAATAATGTTTTTTTCTGGAATCCAGTTTATATTCCCAAGGGAACAAATCAATTTTTGCAATACTTCTTTTTTTATCTTGTTTTGTAGCCCTCTGGTTATAAATCGATATGAGATTAACATAACAACAGCATATAAGACTAACCCTACCACTATTAAAGGGAAAAATAAAAGATGATAAATATAGGTTGCCAAAAAACATGTTGCAAATATCGCAATAACTGTAAAGATTACAGCACGTATTTTTCTTTCTTCTTCGTATTTTTCAATAAGAGGGCTGATTTCTTTTTCATAATACCTGTAAAAGTCTAACATTCTCTCATTTTTTATTTGTCTTGATGTTTTGTTCTTAATCATATTTGTTATTATAACAAATTTTTACAGAAGTTTCAATTCTTTGTTTTTTGGAGTATAATTATTTTTGTAAATGGAAGTGTATAACTTAAAGGCGTTAGATAGAACGCAGAAAGAAAAGGTAAATTTATGAAACCTGAAACAAAAAGCTTTCAATTAGAAATCGGTGGTAAAACCGTAACTATTGAAACTGGAAAGTATGCACAATCAACTAATGGTTCTGTTACAGTAAGATGCGGTGATACAATGTTATTTGTTCATTGCGTTGTTTCAAAAGAACCACGTGTTGGGATAGATTTCTTCCCATTGTTGATTGATTATGAAGAAAGAATGTCTTCAATTGGTCGTATTCCTGGCGGTTACAACCGCTCAGAAGGAAAAGCAAGTGATAAAGCTATCCTTGTTTCAAGATTGATTGATAGACCAATCAGACCTTTATTCCCTAAAGGATATAGAAATGATATTCAAATCGTAGCTCAATTGTTTAGTTATGACCAAGAAAATCAACCTGATACATTAGCAATGTTAGGTGCTTCTTGTGCCTTGATGTTGTCTGGAGCTCCATTTGAAGGACCTATCGGTGCTGTTAGAGTTTCTCGTGATAGCGAAGGTAATTTGATTGCTAACCCTACTCACCAACAAGCTAAAGCCTCAGACCTAGACATTGTTGTTGCTGGTACTCATGATTCAGTTATTATGGTTGAAGCTGGATGTAAATTCGTTTCAGAAGACGACATTATGGCAGCAGTTGAATTTGCTCAAGGCGAAATCAAAAAACAATGTGAGGCTCAAGTTGAATTTGCTAAAGCTTGTGGTGTTGAAAAACAAGAATTCGTTAATCCATATGATACAACAGGTATTAAAAAGATTATTGAAGAAACAGCTCACGATATGATTTTTGATGCTTATCACAATTTTGATAGAGCATATAGACAAACTAAATTGGAAGAAGCTAAGAAATTAGTTAAAGAAAAAGTAGATGCTCTTCCTGATGATGATTATATTAAACAAATTATTGAAGAAACTGGAATCGACTTCGTTGCGGAAGAATTTAAAAATGCTGAAAAACATATTATGCGTACAATGATTCTTGACGAAGGCGTTAGAGCTGATGGAAGAAAACCAACCGAAGTAAGACCTATTTGGTGTGAAGTTGGTGTAATTCCTAGAGCTCATGGTTCTGCGGTATTTACAAGAGGTCAAACTCAAGTATTATCAGTTGCAACATTAGCAGGTCCTGCTATGAAGCAAGAACTAGATGGTGTTGATCCAGAAACAGAAAAAACTTATATGCACAAATATATTTTCCCAGGATTCTCTGTTGGAGAAGTAAAACCTTTGAGAGGACCAGGAAGAAGAGAAGTTGGACACGGTCATTTGGCTGAAAGAGCTAATATCCCAGCTTTACCTTCTCAAGAAGAATTTGGTTACACTATCAGAGTAACTTCAGATGTATTGGAATCTAATGGTTCAACTTCAATGGCTTCAACTTGTGGTTCATCAATGGCATTGATGAATGCAGGTGTTCCAGTTAAGTGCATGATTGGTGGTGTTGCAATGGGTATGATTACTGAAGAAGGAAAAGAACCTGTTGTATTAACTGATATCCAAGGTATTGAAGATTTCTTGGGTGATATGGACTTTAAAGTTACTGGTAATGATACTGGAATTACAGCTCTTCAAATGGATATGAAGGCTAAAGGTATTGCTAATGATACTTTGAGAAGAGCATTAGCTCAAGCTAAAGAAGGTAGATTGCATATCTTAGGTAAAATGAGAGAAGCAATTACTGAACCTGGACCAATGTCACCATTTGCTCCAAGTATCAGCACTATGACTATTCCAACTGAAGATATTGGAACAGTTATCGGACCTGGCGGAAAACAAATTCGTGCAATTATTGATGCTTCAGGTGCTGAAATTGATATTCAAGATTCAGGTGTTGTTACTATAACTTCTAATGATCAAGAAGGTGCTAAAATCGCTATGAAGATGATTAGAGATTTAACTTTCAAACCAGAAGTAGGAATGGTTATCAAAGGTAAAGTTGTAAGAATTATTCCTATCGGTGCATTCGTTGAATTAGGCGGCGGCAAAGATGGTATGGTTCACATTTCTCAAGTTTGCAACGAAAGAATTGAATCAATTGAACCTCATTTGACTATTGGTCAAGAAGTTATCGTAAAAGTTATTAAAATTGATGAAAAAGGTCGTGTAAACCTTACAATCAAAGGTGTAACTGAAGAAGATAAAGCTAAAGTTATTCAATAATAATTTTTATAAAAAAGAAAAATCCCTTTTGAAATATTTCAAGAGGGATTTTTTTTATCAAGTTTTAGTGTTTGTTCAAGGTTGGAAGAGTAACTGTTTCGCAAAAATATCCTGTTTTGATTTTGTCATTGGAAGCATTGTAAAATTCTCTTCCTGCTGGAGGTAAAGTTTCTTCCATTCTTCTAATCAGATCTTTGTCAAATGAATCCATAAGTGGAGCATATTTCTCTACTGTTTCTTTATTTACAAGAAATGGCAAGTATTGCTGATTGAATACACATTCATCTATTATGCCATTCATAAAAGACGTGAATTGGTTAAATTTGTCGTTTTTGTTTGATTTTTTATTTAAAATTATTTTTGTTGAATCTGGAGTTACTTCATTTATAAAGTCTTTGATTTTTTTTCGTTGGTTTTTGTTAAGTTTTGAAATGTCTTTGAACATCAAAATAACTGCATTTGTTCGAGGGTCAACATTTTTGTCGTTTTCGTATTTGTCAATTTCACTCATGAATGCAAGTGTTACGAGATTTCGTTCTCTATCAGTCATCGGAGCTAGAAGTTTTGAATATAAGGTATTAAGCTCTTGCTTGTGAGTTGAAATAAATTTTTGAAATTCTTTATCTTCCTCATTGATTTCATTTGAGTCTGCGGAAATATTTACGTTTTTAAGTTTTTTGTTGTCGTATGTGATTGCGAGTTCCCTTATGGCACAATTTGTTGTCTGCACTTCTTTTTCATATTCCATAAAAAATCGAGTATTAAGGTCGTCAATGTAGTCTGGGGAGCCATCAGTTCTCCAGATTTTTTGAATATCCTTGACCGTACAATCTTTTGGAAGATTTGCAACTTGTATTTTGAATGCAAGATCAGCATTGTCATTCATAAATTTACAATATTCTTTTAAAAGAGGACTTGGGAGAATAATTCCTTCTTTTTTTATTCGTTCTTCAAATTTTTCATTAATATCGTTTATGGAAAGTTTGTTTTCATCAAATTCTGCTTCTTCTGTTGTTGGGGAAGTTTCCTCTGTTAGATAGTTAGCCTCATCTGTGTTTTGTAGGTTGTTTTCTTTTTCAATGTTTCCATATTTCTCTTCAAAATAATTATCCCATTTGATTTGTTCTTCATCATGTTTTGCATATCTTGCTTCTCTATTTGTGTATATTGTTTGGGTGTAGTCTAAAAGCTCCTTGTATTCTTGTGAAACATGATCAACCACTTTTTGATTTTTAGACTCTGGGGTAATTTCTTTTAAGTCTGAATTTATTGCAATAAAACCACCTTCACCATAAATATCTTCGAACATATCAATAGTATCAATAATTGCGTGTGAGAAAATGTTTTTCATCATTGGGTTTTTATTCCAATAACGTTGGAGCATAATATCTTCGTTCCCAATTTTCCCGTTGCGACGTTCTGCATCAATAAAAGATTTCAAATCTTCTGAAAGATGTGCTCTATCTGTTGCAACTGTCATAATTGGGCTTAAATATTTGACAATAAATGATGCTTCTGGGTCATCTTTGGCAAATCTTTTTCTGATTTTTTTCTCAACATCCGTGCTTGTCATTGTTGAGGATTTTAAATCATCAGTTAGTTGTTTCTTTTTATATGTTGGGAGTAAATATTTTCTAGTTGCTCTTTTTCTTTCAATAGGTGTATTGCTTTCTGTTTCTTTAGTTTCTTCTTTTTTAGGCAAACGAGCTGCTGGATTTACTGAATTTTTAGGTAAAGTAACAAAGAATTTCTTATATTCTTCTCTTGTTGCAATGAAAGAGTTCCAGAAACTTTGTTTTGGAAATTTGATACCATAAGCTGTTGTGTCATCGTTTGATAATGGTTTTGAGATTATTCCTCTATATTCCTCGTTCATGTCTTTTTCATAAAAATCTTTGTTTATTTCTTTTAGGGTTTTTCCTTCAAGATAAATCTTTTTTAATAAATACATCCCAAAATTATTATTCCCGTCTTTTAATAGTGGGGTATCGCTCATTTCTTTTGCCATTTTTATTTCGGCAAGAATGCTTGTTTTGTTCTTCATTTTGTTTTCGTGAAGATTGCTAAATAACTCTTCGTCGGGATAAATATTTTTTACATCTTCAAAATTGTCCGCCAATTCTATGTACTTAAATACTTCTCTCATCATTTGTTCTGGAGGAATATGTTGTCTTTCTTCGTAGTCATAGTCTAAATATTCCTTCATTGATGATGGCATATTATTTCGGTTGAAGTCTTGAGCATAAAAGTTTTCTGGGGTTCTACCAGTAAACTTTATATTAAAATCTCTATAAGCATGAATATTTTTATATTTGATTTGAGAATTTGTTGTGTGTTTTTTATCTTGTTGTATTTTTTGGTTGTGTTGAGTGTTATTAATGCTAATAATCTTGGGTGTAATTGTTAAGTTCATGAATATATCCTTTACTCTTTTGTTATAGTAGTAAGGTTTGAACAAAATTTTTTTTGCTTATTTAACTCTTTTTTATATCCTTTCATTGTGTTAAAATAAAGTCAATTGGAATACATGAAATGGAGAGTTAAAAATGGCTGATATAGTTACTATTGGAAGTGCGACAATGGACGTATTTGTTGAATGTGACGATGCAAATATTGTTTCTGTTCGCTCACTAAAGAAAAAATCCGAATTTATGAGTTATTCATATGGTGCAAAAATTGAAATTACTGATTTCGCATCTCAAGTAGGAGGGGGCGGAGTTAATACTGCGACAAACTTTGCTAATCTTGGACTTTCAACAGCTGCAATTTTCAAAGTTGGAGATGATATTTATTCAAAAGGTTTGTTTGAGTTTTTCAAAGATAGAGATATTGATTTGTCGTATGTAATTCAAAATAAGGAAGAATCAACAGGTTTTTCAATTATTTTAACAAGTTTTGAAGGTGATAGAACGGTGTTGGCTCATAGAGGTGCTAATGCTCATATTAAAAAGTCTGAAATCAATTATGATGCTATTAAAAATGCAAAACTCCTTTATATTGCACCTTTGAATGGTGATAGTAACAAAGTCCTTGATGATATTGTTAAATTCGCTAAAGAAAATGATACTGCAATTTGTTTCAATGCAGGTACAACAGGAATTAAAAAAGGTTTCAATTATTTGAAAAAGATTTTAGAATCTGCTCAAATTGTTGTTATGAATAAAGAAGAAGCTTCTATGGCTACAGGAATTCAGCTTCGCTCTGATACAAAAGAAGAAAAGTTCTCAACAATGCTTATTCACCCTGATTTGAAGGCAATGTTTAAGAAATTAAAAGTTTCAGATTACCAAATTATTGTTATTACAGATGGTGGGGCTGGAGCTTATGCTTATGATGGTAAAAAGTATTACTATTGCCCTTGTTTTGAAGGTCCTGTGACATCTACTTTAGGTGCAGGTGATGCTTTTGCTTCTACTTTCTGTGCTTCATTGATGAGAGAAAATAAAGATATTGAAAAAGCGTTGAAGATGGCTTCAATCAATTCTGCGGGTGTTGTTTCAGAATTTGGTGCAACAAGAGGTCTTTTGACTTTTGATGAAATCGAAAAAAGACTTTCAAATTCTCCAGATTATGAATGTAAAATTGAAGTAGAATAAATTTTAGATGATTTTTGAACTTTTAATCTCCTTATTTCGTTTATAAAAATGTAGATGATATAAGGAGATTTTTATGACCGAAGAAATTAAAACATGTGATTGCAAAGAAAAATGTATTAAAAAACTAAAAGAATGGGCATTTATTGCTTCTGCTGTATTTGTTGGAGCATTACTTGCTATTTTATTAGGTGCTAATATTTTACGTCCTAAGTGCCCTCCTACTTGTCCAATGATGGGTGTTTATGGTCCAAGAATGGAACGTCAACTTCCTCCTCCTCCAATGATGCACCCAGAAGGTCGAGGAGAACACCAGTTTAGAGGACCACAAGGGGGACCCCCTCCACAATTTAGAGAGCATCGAGGACAAAAAGATTTAGGTCGTCGATTTAAACATCACAAAGATTTGAATCTTGAGGTTAAACCAGTACATGAACAAGCAAAATAATTTGATATTTTTATTATGTTGGAAATCCTGCCAAGAGTTCTTTTGGCGGGATTTTTTAAATTGATTTTTCTAATAGCCCAACTCGGTAATTTTATTGTTTTTGAATGTTGTGTTAAATAATAATACTAATCAGAAAGGCTGAGGGATAAATATATAATGGAAAAGGTCAAAAAAGTGATAATAGTAGATGATTTTGCACTTAGTCGAGCAATTTTGAAAAAAATGATTGCTTCTCGTTCTGATTTTGTTGTTTGTGGAGAGTTCGAAAATGCTGAAGATTGTATAGAGTATTTGAAAAACAATGATGCTGATTTGGTTATTATGGATTTTTGTTTACCAAAAATGAATGGTACTAACGCTTCAAATATAATCAAGACTTTTTCTCCTAGAATAAAAATTATTCTGCTAGTTTCTATAAATACTCATTCGGAAATTTTGATGTCATTATTTGCAAATGTGGATGCTTATGCACTAAAAGATGTTAATCAAGACCAGTTGTTGAGTATTGCGGATAAAGTCTTTTCAAGTAATATTTGGGTTGATTTCCGAATTCAACATACAATTTTTAATTTGATAAAATATTTACCATCATCTGATTATTTATATTTTAAAAATCTTTTGACTTCAAATGAAGGAATTTTGATTGATATGATTTTGAAAGGTTTTGATAAAGGTGATATAGCAAAATCTTTAAATGTTCAGTTGCCAGATTTAGCGGTTGCTGTTCGTTCAATATTTAAAAAGTTGTCAAAAACAAAACGGGTAATTCAGTTGGTAGAGGATTTCAAGTATGACCTTGTTTAAGAATACAATTTTTAATTTCAGATTTAGAACATCTTTTATTCATTTATTCTTTTATCTTTTGACTGTTTTTTTCTTTTGCAGTCCATTTTTAGGGTTGAAGTTTTTACCTCCCAAGATGTCGGTTCTTATCGCAATAATTGTTTTGACTCTAAAGCAATTATTTAATAGCTTTTTATTTAATTGCAAATTAAATGTAAAAGATGATGAATTTTTAAGATATAGATATTGTATTTCAGAAACAAAATCTCTTTCGCCAGCTTGTAATTCTTGCCATGTTGAATCTCTTTTAGATATAATTTTTTCTAATTCTCCAGATATTATCACTTTCAAGGATTCTAAGCTAAAATATGCAATGTGTTCTAAAAAATTTACTTGTCTTGCAGGGAAAAAGGATTCCTCTGAAATTATTGGAAAAACTATAAAAGAATTTCTTTCGGATAAAAAACAAGCTAATATTTTGAAATCAAATGACAGATATGTGATGAAAAAACGAGTTTCTCGGACTTGTTTTTATACGGATTATTCTTCCAGTCCAGAATTAAAATACGAAGTTGTTTCGACCCCAATTATCAGTAATAACGAGGTCGTAGGTGTTTTGACTTTGAGTCGTGATGTTACTGATACTTGTAACTTAAAAGATTCATTAGAGCTTTCAAATTCTCAATTAGTAACTTTGTTGAATAATACTCCGATGTTTGCTTATATCGTTGATACTTCGGGAAATTATATTTTAGGAAATGATAAAGCTAATCGTCTATTCGTAGATGGAGTTGATTATCTTCTAACTGGTGAAAATATTCAAGTTAATCCAGATATTTTTAAAGAAGAAGTTATGGCAGAAGATGTTATTATAAAAGCTAATAAGCAAAATTTACAGTTTGAAAAACGTTTTACGACCCTTGATGGTGATAGACATTGGTATCGTATAAATAAAACCCCAATATTTGACGAGAAGGGAAATTTATATGCGATCTCTACTTTTGGTCGAAGTATCGAACAAGAAAAACGAATTTCTGAACAACGGGAAACTTATATTGCAACTCTCAGCCATGATTTGAAAACTCCAACAATTGCTCAAGTTCGAGCTTTGGAGCTAATGTTGAGTGGACAGTTTGGAGAATTTAATCAAGAACAAAAAGAAATGCTGAAGTTAACTTTAGATTCCTGTAATTATATGTATGATATGGTTTATACTCTTCTTTCTACTTATAAATTTGAAAATGGAGATATTTCATTGAATTTTTCCTCATTTAATTTGACTAAAACTATTGAAGAGTCAATACAGGAAGTTTCTAATTTAGCTGAGGAGAATTCTATAACAGTTGAGTTTTCTAATGATTCTGAATATATGGTTGTTGCAGATAAAATTGAAATGAAACGAGTGGTTATCAATCTTTTGTCAAATGCAATAAATTATGCCTTTTCGAATTCTCGTGTCGTTGTTTCTATAAATAAATCGGGTAAAAATTTAGAATTATTGGTCAAAAATTCTAGTCCATATATAGAACCAAGTGTTATGAAGGGGTTGTTTAGAAAGTATGTTTCTCATTCTGATAAATTCAATAAAGTCGGGGTTGGGCTTGGTTTGTACTTATCAAAGAAAATTGTAGAAGCACATGGTGGCAAAATAATTGCAAAAAGTTTCAAAAACCAAAGTAATATCTTCGGGTTTTCAGTTCCGTTAGATTGTTCTTTTGATTCAAAACCAGAACACCTTGTTGGAATTATAAATTAGTGCTTGGTTTAGTATAATCTTGTCCACCTGTAGCTTTGTATAAGTTTATAGAAGAGATAACTTTGTTGATATTATTAGTAACCATATCTTCTTCCATAATCAAAATTGCTTGATTATCTTTCATATTATCAAGTTTTGACCTTGCTCCAATTTTAAATTGATTATTAGCTAATTCTAATTTTTCTTTTTCTAAATTAAATCTTTCAAGGCTATTTTGATAATTTTTGTTTGATGTTTTAACACTCATCATCGCATCATTAAGTTCTTGGATAGAGGTTAAAATTGTTTTTTGATAAATCTGGAGGGCTTTTTCATATTCTAACTTGTTATAACGAAGTTTTGCTTTTTTGTATCCTCCAGTGAATAAATCAAGAGAAGGTGCTACTCCGATATTTGAAAGGAATGTATGAGGAGCAAAAATTCTACACCAGTCATATGCATTAAATCCTGCTTGACCATATATTGTAAATTTTGGTAAGAAATCTCTTCTTGCTATTTTTACGTCAATTCCAGTTTTTTGAATGTATTCTTCAGCTTTTTTCATGTCTGGTCTGTATTGGATGTATTCTGTTGAAATTTCTTCTGGAATATCTATATTTGAGATGGTGTTATAGTCACTTCTAGTGATGTCTTTTATGAATCTATCTCCAAGTTGGGTAATCATTTGATTTATTATGATATCTTGTCTTTCTTTTAGAGAATTATAGCGTTCATTCATTTTTGCAAGGGTTTGTTGCTCAGATAATAATTCATATACTGGGCATAAACCGCTTTTATATTTTTCTTTTTCTAAATTAACAATATTTTCTTCAATTGCTATTAAATCTTTTTGGTTTTGAATAAGTTTATCTATTCCTATCAAGGTGTAATAATTTGCAGCGAAATCTGATGAAATAGAGATATAAGAAGCTCTTTCATCTTCTTTAACCATTTCTGCTTGTTTTTTTGCACTTTTTGTTTTTAGATAATTTTCACCCCAAATATCAACTTCATAATTCATTGTTAATGGTAAATAGTATCTAGCTTGATTGTAATCAGGAATTACAACATCTCCAAATCTTGTAGTCGCAGATGTAAATTCTCTTTGAATATTACCGTTAAAATAAAGTTGAGGTAATTGATTGGCGAACGCTTGTTTTATTGCCTCTTTTGATTGTTTCGCTTTAATTGTTGCGATTTTTAAATCTGGATTGTTTTTGTAAACTTCTCCAAGATAGTTATTTAAGTTTTCATCGTTAAATTTGTTCCACCATTGCAAATTCATATATTGTAAATTTGCATTTGAGTTTTGTGCTTCTTTAGCTTGTGCTTGTGGGGTAATAATAAATAAACTTATTAAGATAAGTAATATTTGTAATTTTTTCATGCTATTTTATATCCTTTTTGTGTTATCATAATAACACAAAGTAAAAACATGGACAAGAATAGATTATTAAAATATAAAGTAGGTATGAATTTGACTGGTACAGGAAATTTGTCTAAGATATTTGCTTGCCAAGCTTTTTCAAACAATAATTTCCCCATTACTCCTGAACAGTTTTCTGTTCTGGCTGTTTTGTATGAAAATAATAATCTGTATCAACGTCAAATTTCAGCCTTAACCCTTAAAGATAGACCCAATATTTCAAGAATAGTTTGTATTTTGGAAGATATGGGTTGTGTTACAAAAAAACCAGATGTTAGTGGCCGAAAAGTTTTTAAAATTGCAATTACTCAAAAAGGAATTGATTTGTATAAGCAAGTCCTTCCTGAGATTTTGCGAGTATGGTTAGAAACCGTAGAAGGTGTTGAAGAAGGAGATTTGGATATCTTTTACAACGTTCTTTCAATGATTAGAGAAAATTTAATATCAAAAGTAAATATACAAATATAAAGAGGTAAATTTTTATGACGGAAAACAAAGATAAAATTAATGTTGCCCCTCGTTTTCCAAAGGGTAAAAAAAGAAAAAAAGAAGAAATTGAGATTTTAGCAAAAGCAAGATTAAAAAAGAGAAGACCTAAATTAACTAAAAAACGTGTATTTATTCCTGCAATTGCTGCTGTATTATTAATTATGTTGGGCTTTTATGCTGCAATTATGTCCACTCATTATCAATCAACAGATGATGCTTTTGTCGAGGGAAGAATTATTTCTGTTGCTCCACGTGTAGCGGGACCAGTTGTTAACTTGTTAGTTGACGATAACCAACCTGTTAAAAAAGGTGATTTACTTTTAGAAATTGACCCCAATGATTATCAAGTAAAATTAGACCAAGCAGAAGCAAAACTAGCAGAAGCAAAAGCTCGTTTGAATGTGTCAAATCATGATGTTTCAAAAAATACTTCTGATATGCATCAAGCTTCTGATGATAGAGTTTCTGCAATGTCAAAATTAGATTTCGCTCAAAAAGATTATAAACGCTATAATGATATGTACAAAACTGGAGTTGTTTCTAAACAAGATTACGATAGAAGTTCTAAAGATTTGGATGTATCAAAAGCAAATTACCAGTCTGCAAGCAATAGAACAAAAGCAATGAAATCCGAACTTGATTCATCAATAGCAAAAACACAAACGGTACAAGCTGAAATTCAAAGGTTAGAAGCTGAAGTTGAACAAGCTAAACTAAATTTAAGTTACACCAAGATTTATGCCCCTTCTGATGGATTGATTGCATCTCGTAGTGTAGAACAAGGTAACTATGTTCAAACAGGTCAACCATTGTTGGCGGTTGTTCCTCGTAGAGTTTGGGTTGTTGCAAACTTTAAAGAAGGTCAATTAACTCATATGCACCCAGGGCAAAGGGTTTGGGTAAAAGTTGATACTTATCCAAATAAGAAATTCAAAGCTCATGTTGATAGTATTCAAAGAGCAACTGGTGCAAAATCTAGTTTGTTCCCTCCAGAAAATGCTGTTGGTAGTTATGTAAAAATCGTTCAACGTGTTCCAGTAAAAATTGTATTTGATGAAGATTATTCAAAATTTAATATTGTTCCTGGAATGTCTGTTGTTCCGACTGTAAAAATAAAATAGCATATAATATTGTTTATAAATAAGAAAAGCGTAAGGAAATTATTAACCTTACGCTTTTTTATTGAAAATATATTTGTTAAATCTTTTTCAAAATGCAATAAGAAATTGCAATAATTATTGATGCGAAAAATCCGCTCAAATAATTATCCATATGAAATTGAGGGATAAAGTATGCAATTCCAAAAAGCATTGCAAAGTTAATAACAAGATTAAACAACCCAAAAGTAAATAGATTTATTGGAAAAGTTAATAATTTAACAACTGGTTTAATGAAAATATTGATTAGTGTGATTACTGCCGCAATAAGCATTGCAAACCAGAAGCTGTCAACTTTTAACCCAGGGAAATAGCATATTCCCATTATTATCAATGCGAAAATAATCCATTTAATGATTAGCTTTTTCATTATTATTTAATCCCCTGAATTCTAATTTGCCCATTTTCATCTTTAGTGAATTCCATTGGCTTTTGTAGTGGTAATTCTTCTTTTTGTTTTAAATTAAAAGATGTTGGTTTGTAATAAGGATTTACGTTTGGGTTAACTTTCCCTTCTTCGTAATCAAGTTGAGCATCTTTTTTAGCTCTTTTTTCTTTGTATTCTTCTGGATGATTTACAAAATCAAGTGTTTCTTGTTGTTCCATTTGTCTTTGCATCATTGGGTAGAAACTCATATTTCCAGCATTTGGAGCTTGGTAATAGTATCCTGCAAATGCTCCATTTGTAGATAACCCGATGAAACTTAAAATTGCTAATCCAAGTAATGTTTTTTTCATAAAAACTCCTTATTCTATTTTCTAAAACATTTTATCACGTTTGTTCAGTAAAAATCAAATAATTTTGTCCCATTAGGTAATATTTTCAGAAAGATTTAGCTATTTTGCATAATGAAAGTTCTTAAGAATATTTATATCATCTAAATATAATCCTCAACTCTTCTGATTGCTCAGCTGCCCTTATTTTTTCTAATAAGGGCTTTTCTTTTTTATTTCTTAACATTCTGCCTGATTTATTTTATTATTGTATAATCAAAGTACATTTATATATTATTTGAAAGGATACAGATGAGAGAATTAGTTGTTGAAAATCAAGAAGTATTGTTAATTCCGCAAGACTATAAATTTGCAAACAGAGGCAAAGTGACAGCTGTTAGAGCTGGAGATTTTACTCTTGAACTTGAATATGAACCAGAAAATATTATGGTAAATACTTATTGCGAATTTTATACACAAACGCCTCATGGAAAATTGTATTTTGATTCTTATGCAAAAGAAATCAACGGCAAAACATTGATTATTGCAAGTCCTGCAAAACATAAATTCTTGCAAAGACGTCAATATACACGTATAAAATTCCTTAATAATTTGCAATTGCATTTGGATGGAAATGATTACGATATTTCGACTCTTGATATTTCTGCTGGTGGTATGAAATTCAAAACTAATTCCAACTTAAATATTGATGGTTCTTATGCTGTTTCTGTTCCGCTTTCTGATTCTTTGAGTGTTGATTGTGAATTTCAGCCAATAAGAATTGAAAAACGTATGGAAGAGGGTGGTTATGCTGTGTCTGGTCAATTTGTTTACAAATCTAGCCATGACAAAATGATTTTGACTCAGTTCTGTGCAAAACGTAGTGTTGAAATTAAGAATAAATAGGAACATTATGAGCTTAGTAAGATTACTTGAAACTAAAACTGTCAAAACCCTTTTTACAACCCCTTCTCATTCTCAAAAAGGCGGGATTTATCAACCTTTGAAAGATATGTATAAAATAGACATATCTGAAACGGAGTGTCAAGATCCTCAAGAAGCCTTGAGAATGTCACAATTGTGGGCAAGATCTATTTACCATACTTATTCTACAACTTTTTTAACAAATGGTTCAACGAGTGGTATTATTGCTGCGGTTTTATCTTGTACACAAGTAGGTGATAAGGTGTTAATTGCTTCAAACTCTCATCCTTGCCATTTTAATGCTGTACGTCTTGCTGGAGCTAGAGCTTTAACTTATGACCTAGAGATCGATCCAGAATGGGGTGTACCACTAGAAACTAAACCTGAAGTTATTGAGTATTATCTGAGCCGATATAATATTCGTACTGTAATTATTACTTCTCCTACGTATGAGGGCATAATTTCTGATATTGAAGAAATTAAAGCTGTTTGTGAAAGACATGAAGCCTTTTTAATTGTAGATGAAGCTCATGGTGCGTTGTATCCATTTTCAGATAAATTGCCGTTGTCGGCTGTAAATGTTGCCGATTTTACGGTTCAGTCATTGCATAAAACTGCGGGTGGTTTAAATCCTACGGCTTTGTTGCATTGTAATTGTGAAATTGACGTAGAGCCAGCATTGAATATGTTCATGACAACATCTCCATCATATCCTTTACTTGCCTCAATTGAAGCAAATATTGAATATTTGGATTCAAGAGATGGAAGAAAAGAAATTGATAATTTGATTACTCGTTTAGACAAAATGAGAGAAAAATGTCGTGGTTGTGAGTTCTTTGGAGATGATCCAACAAAAGTATTGATTAAAGTTCCTGGGATTTCTGGGTATGAATTATCTGAAATGCTTTATGAAGATTTTGATATTGAAGATGAAAAAACAAATGAAAAATCAACAATGTTGCTTTGTGGAATAGGTACAGATAATCGAAAACTAGATAGATTGCAACATGTTTTGTCAAAATTGTAAACTTTTAAATTCCAAAAAGTAAAAAGAGGTCTTATATCTAAGACCTCTTTTTGTTTAGTATTCCGAAACTAAAGTTGTCGTGTTTCTGAATTGGCTTGAGTTAATGTTGGCCAAAAATCATGACCTTCTTTTCGATAAGCGATTCTCCTTGCTTTTGCATTAACAACTTTTTCAACGTTAGCATCTCCGAAAGCTTGAATATTATTAGGTTTAAGCCCAAATTGAATAAAACTTGATTCTGGATAGTGTCCATTCATTACAATTGACATTTTTTGATTTGAATCTTTAACAATAGTATGATTTGTTTTTGGATTAAATAAATATGTTAGTTTTCCTTTTACTAACTTTTGAACTGGTGCTTCTTCAACAATATTCGACGTTTGCTCCCAAAATCGTGTCACTGGTTTTTGGATATAAGTTGACAGAACTTTCATAATATTAGATGATCCCATATTAATCTCCTTTATTTATTTCCCTATTATATAAAGTTTTTTGGGATCTTAAAATTGATAAATAAAAAAGCATTTATACCATTTTCTTTACAATTATAAATAATTTGCTAAGATGTTTTTAACGTAATTTTGAGTTTCTTTATATGGTGGAACGCCAGAGTATTTGTCAACAGCGTTAGGTCCTGCATTGTATGCTGCAAGTGCTAAAATTACATTCCCATTATATTTATTTAACATTGATTTTAAATATTTAACTCCGCCTTCAACATTTTGAGTTGCGTTGTATGGATCTTTAACTCCTAGTGATTTAGCAGTTGATGGCATAAGTTGCATCAAACCCATTGCACCTGTTTTAGATATTGCGTTAGGATTAAACCCAGATTCTTGCTTAATAAGGGCTTGTACAAGTTTCTCATCAACACCATGTCGTTGTGCTACTTGGTTTATCATACCTAGAAGTTGAGCTTTATTTGTTATGTTAGAACTTGTTTTAGAATAATCTCTTCTTGCTTCATTGACTTCATTGATTGCATTCATTAGAACTCTATTGTTCATTAAATTACTTGTATCAATGTCATCAGTGCCAGAATAAATGTTCCCATTAACATTCATTGATTGGGGATTAAGAAGTAAAGAACCAAAATTTGCTTGGGTTGTGCTAGATAAAACCTTTTCAAAAGATTGTACATTATTTGCTCCAGGTGGATAAATCGTATCCAATGGGCTATTATTTACACTTTGATTAGGATTCAATTGACGGTTCATACTGTTTACGTACTTATTTATTTGTGCTGTACGTTGCATTGCTGCTTGCTTACCGCCAGAGTTTAACAAATTTTGTATCATTTCAGAGAACATGCTCTTATACTACCTCCCATATACATTATCATTCTACTCAATATGTGAAAATAATGTATCCTCCACATGATTTAATGATAGGATAAAATTTGTCAATAAAACTATCATTTTCTACCCCTAGTTTGAGATCCTTCGCTTTGCTCAGGATGACGTAATTTGTTAGATTTATCAAGCGTACCCGTCATTCTGAGTGATAAACTGTTGGATTGTAACAAACCAGTAGAACTTAAACGAAGAATCTCTAACTGGTCTAGTTCAGTTAAAGAGTTCACTACGACATTACATAATCAACATGCAGTCGCCATAAGAGAAAAATCTATATTTATTTTTAATAGCTTCAGCATATGCTTTGAAAATAAAATCTTTCCCAGCTAATGCACTAACAAGCATCAATAATGTTGATTTTGGTAAGTGGAAATTAGTTATCAAATTATCAATAACTTTAAATTTATATGGCGGATAGATGAATAGCTCAGAATGGTCGTGACATGCTTTTATGCAACCATATTTTTGATAAGCTGTTTCTAGAGTTCTAACTGTTGTTGTTCCAACTGCTACAATTTTTTTGCCTTGAGCTTTTGCTTCGTTAATTTTTTTAGCAGTATCTTCACTTATTGAAAATGTTTCAGAGTGCATTTTGTGCTCTAGAATATTTTCACATTTTACAGGTCTAAATGTCCCAAGACCGACATTTAGTGTCACATACGCAATATCTACACCTTTTTCTTTTAGCTTTTGAAGAATTTCTTTTGTAAAATGTAATCCTGCTGTTGGAGCTGCAACAGAGCCTTCATCTCTTGCATAAACTGTTTGGTATCTTTCTTTATCAAATTGTTTTAATTCTTCACTAGTTAATTTTCTTTCTATGTATGGAGGCAGTGGAATGTTACCAATTTTGTGTAATATCTCAATCAAATCTCCGTCATAGATAAGTTCGACTAACCATTCTCCAGCATCTTCAAGTCTTTTTAGAGGTTTTATGCTTAATTCATCACTGATTTTGATTATGGTATTTGGCTTAACTCTTTTTGAAGGCTTAATTAGTGCAGCCCAAGTTTTGATGTCTGTTGTAACATCTTCGCAATCAGATGCAATAGTGTTATCATCTTGAGCTTTGTTTAACAAAAATACTTCAATTTTTGCTCCAGTATCTTTATGACCATAAAGTCTGGCTGGTAAAACTTTTGTGTCGTTCAAAACTAGTAAGCTATTTTCGTCAATATAATCAACAATGTCGAAAAAGTGTTTGTGTTCGATTGTTTGATTTTCTCTATTTAGTACCAACATTTTTGAATTTTCTCTTTTGTCTGCTGGCATTTGTGCTATTAATTCTTCTGGTAATTCGTAATCGAATTCGGATATATTCATCTTTTTCTCTTTTCTTTTAAATTTTATCTATAAATCTATTATACATAAAACAACTCCAATTATCTTTCAAATCGGAGTTGTTTTGTTCTTTTTGTATTTATTTAGTTATTTTTTATCAGTTACATTTTTAGCATTTTTAAGTTCTAAATCAGAAACACCATTTTTTCTTTTTTCTTCTTCAATTTCAAGTTGTTTGTTGATAAGAATTGTTTGAAGAATTTGAATAACGTTACTTGTAATCAAGTATAACAATACACCAGCAGGGATTGGGATGATTACGAAAGTTGCGATAATCATTAGTGGCATGAATGTTCCCATTGATTTTTGCAATGCTTGTTGTGTTGGGTCAGAAGAGTCTGTTTTGTTCATAGACATCATAATCTTTTGAGAAATGAACATTGTAACGGCAAACAATACTATTAGTAAAATTACATCCCAGTGAAGAGTTTTGTTAACAGGAACTGTTGGAACTGTGGCTTTTAAAACTCCGCCATCTCTAACAAATGAAATTGTTTCATTTTCTCTAATATTGCTATTTGTAACTGTCAAATCAGCTTTTTCAATTTTATCTTGTTGGCTGAATTTTAGTTTCACATGATCAAGACTAACTGCTAAATCAAGATCTTTCCCTGGTTCAATTTCACCTTGAACTTCTACCCCTTGAGTTGGGTCTGTGATTTTTACGTTTTTAATAACCTCTCCAGGAAGATAAACTGTTGCAGTGTTTCCTAATACAAGCTTATCGTTTTTATCAATTCCAAGAATTCCATTATTAGAAATTCCCGCAGTTGCTCTCATTGTTGTAGCTAAACTCTTGATGAATAAGAAATGTTGGTCGCCTGCAACTTGTATAAATTGAGGGCTAATCAATGCTGAATATAACAAAATGAATATTGGCATTTGGATTAGTAATGGTAAGCATCCACCCATTGGATTGAATTTGTGTTCCTTATAGAACTCCATCATTTTTTGTTGCATAACTTGCGGATTGCTTTGATATCTATCTTGAATAGCTTTCATTTTAGGTTGTAAAGATTGCATCATCTTCATTGAACGTTGTTGTTGAACATTCAAATGCCACATTGCAAGTCTAACTATAATCGTTAATAAAATGATTGCTAAGCCGTAGTTTCCTACAAAATGAGCTAACAAGCTCAAAAATTTTATTGTGTATGAAATAAAATCCACTTTCTCTATCCCTCATCTAATTTAATAACAAGTCTGGTAATCAGACCCCTCAATGCTATCATAAAAAAACTTAATTCGCAAATTGAGGTGAATATTTTTAGAAACCAAATATCTTTTTAAGTTCTGAAACTTTTTTTAAGGTATCTTTGGCGTATTGTTCCATTTCTCTTTTTGTGATGATAATTGGTTCCCACTTGTCATTTGGGGCAGGTGTATTGGGCTTTTGGGTTGTAAAAACTCTAGAAGAAATATTTTTATTATTTCTGATATCCTTCAATGTTAATCTAATTTTATTTACTTTCATAATATAAATCCCCAAATTTTAAACAAAAAAAGAACCCTCAAGGGGTTCTTTTTTTAAATGGTCGGGATGACACGATTTGAACGTGCGACCCCCTCGTCCCAAGCGAGGTGCGCTACCAAGCTGCGCTACATCCCGATACTATTCTGTTATCAAGCTAAAGAATAAATATCTTTCGGCTACGTTTTTCATTCTAAGATAAAAATTTTTTATTGTCAACCATATTTTCTGATTTTAATTTTTATGACTTATTTTTCTTTTCTAAATTTCTATGCTATCATTGTTTTATTATGGTTAGGCTGATAAATCAAGACAATTTAAAACAAGTAACAGATATTGTTTATGCGATGATGAAAGTTCAAGAGTTTTTCACATATGCTGAGGAGTTCAATAATCCTGGGATTAGTCCTTGCATTTATGCAATGTGGCATGAAAATCAATTTGGTATTCATGGTTTATCTAATAGAGAAAAGTTACATGTATTAATAAGCAATTCGTTAGATGGACAAATTATTTCAGGTGTTTGCGAACGTTTAGGCTTTAATGTATGTAGGGGATCTTCTAATAGAAAAGGAGCTGTTTCGGGAACATTGAAGTTGCTTTCTAAATTAAAAGAAGGCGAGAATATTGCAATTATGGTTGATGGTCCTAGAGGACCATTGCATGAGGTTAAATCTGGTGCGATTGTTCTTGCGAGAGAAGCAAATGTTCCTATTGTCCCTGTTCATTGGTATTCTCCAGAGTTTACGTTTGTAAGATTCCCTTCTTGGGATAAGATGACGTCTCCTGTTGGACCATGTCATTTGTTAAATATTTTTGGAGATCCAATTTATACAGATGGTAAAACTGATGAACAAGTCGCAGCTGAATTAAAACAATCATTATTTCATTTGGAGGAAATTGCTCCAGAAAAATATAAAGAGGCTAAAAAGTTAAAATTATGGAAGAAAAAAAGAAAATAAAAGTCACAATGCTTCAAATGTCATCTGTCATTGGGGATGTAGAAGCGAATTGCAAAAAAGTTGAAGATATTTTAAATAATAACTTGAAAGAACAGACAGATGTTCTTGTGCTTCCTGAAGTTTGGACTGTCGGTTGGTCTTGTTCTCATTTTCAAGAAACTGCTCAAGATTTAAACGATAGTTCTGTTATTCGTTTTTTATCGAGGATTGCCAAGGAATATAATATAAATATTATTGGTGGAAGTTTTATTACAAAATCAGAAGGAAAATATTACAATACTTGTCCAGTGATTGATAGAAATGGGAAACTTCTTGCAACTTATTCAAAAAATCATCTATATTCATATTATGGCTGTGATGAAGGGAAGTTTATTACAACAGGAGATTCTCCAGTCATGGTTGAATTAGATGGTGTGAAGTTTGGGTTGACAATTTGTTATGATATAAGATTCCCTGAAATTTATAGAGCTTATAGAAAAGCGGGTGCAGATGTTTTAGTGAATTGTGCTGCTTGGGGTTCAAAAAAGCCGATTCCTTGGGAAGTTATGACAAAATGCAGAGCGGTAGAAAATCAATGTTATATGGTTGCACTTACTCAAAGTGGCTATATTGAAGATGGTGAATATAATCTCGGAGAATCTAGAATTATTGATTACAAAGGTGAAGAATTGTCTTCAATAATGGAAGGTGAAGGTTTGGCTTCTGCTGTTCTTCAATTTGATGAAATGTATGATTTCCGTGACAAATGCACGGTTTTAAATGATATAAAACCTAGTTATGAGGTAAAAATGTTATGCGTAAAATAATTAGTTTATTCTTTGCTATTTTTTTGACATTATCTTCTGTTCAAGCGGAAAATGTTACAAAAACGATTAATTCATTAATAAATAAAGATGCTGTATCTGTTAGTGTAAAAGATATTTCTAACAACAAAGAAGTTTATTCATTGAATAAAAAAGCTCCAATGATTCCAGCTTCTACACTGAAATTGGTTACTTCTTCTGCGGCATTGAATACTTTAGGCTCAGATTACGAATTTTCAACAAAGCTGTATAAAAGCTCAAATAATGATTTATACCTAAAATTAGGTGCGGATCCATTTTTGACTTCTTCTGATTTGAAAAAAATGATGGCTGTTGCAAAAGAAAAAAATATTTTAGAGCCTAAAAATATTTATATTGATTCTTCAATATTTGATAATGTTGAATGGGGTGAAGGTTGGCAATGGGATGATGAGATGAATCCTTTAATGCCTAAATTCAGTGCATACAATATAGATGAAAATTTATTAAATATAGAGATTACTCCTAGCATGCAAAATATGCCACCTTCAATTGTTGTGAAACCTTTTTATCCATTGACGTTTATGAATCTTATTACAACAGATATAACTCTATCTAAAAATAATATTTCTATTGTCAAAAATTTAAATTTTGCTCAAAATGTTTATGAAGCAAAAGGAGAAATTACAAAGATTGAAAATATTAAAATGCCTATTCCAAACCTTCAACGCTATTTTAAATTGAGGCTGGATGATGCTATTAATGCTCAAAAGATAGATTATAATAAGGGTTACCCTAACGCTATTTTGCCGACTAAAAATATATACCTTGTTACAAGCGTTGCTCACAAAATGCCTGATGCTATGGAATCAATCTTAAAAACAAGTAATAATTTAGTTGCTGAATCAGTTTTTAAATTGGCAGGTGCGAAATGGGCAGAAGAAAAAGGCTCTATTTCAAATTCTTTAGGAATGCTCAAATTCTATATCAGTTCATTAAATATCCCGACTGATGATGTTAAAATTGTCGATGGTAGTGGGGTTTCAAAAAATAATATAATGACTGCTGATTTTATGACAGATTTTCTTGTCGCAAGGTCAAAATTAGCTGATTTTGATGAATTTAAAGAGTTTATTCCTTCTCCAGGGGAAGGAACTTTAAAAAATAGAATGTTGTATTTTAAAGATAATTTAAAGGCAAAAACAGGCACATTGTCTGATACAAGTGCGATTGCAGGATATATCACTTCAAGAAAGGGTAATACTTATGCCTTTGATATTATGATAAATGATGCCAAAACATCTTCTTCTGATAAGAAAAATATAGAAGAACAAATTTTACGTCAAATATACGCAAATTACTAATAAAAGGATATAAAATAATATGTACGAACCAGAATTTACGGTCATAACACCAACATCAAATATTGTAGATGCAGGATTAACAGATGATTTTTCTTTGTTAGTAAATCTTCTTGATAGACAGACTTACCCATATATTGAGCATATTATTGTTGATAATGCTTCTTCTGATGAAACTATAACTCTTTTGAAAGATTATAAAAATAATGGATTTTTGAATTTTTATTCTGAGCCTGATAGAGGAAAGTTTGATGCAATGAATAAAGGTATTATGCATGCCAAGGGTAAGTATATTGCATTCTTAAGTTGTGATGATTTTTACCATGATGTAGTTGCTGTTGCGGATATTGTTGATGCAATGGAAAGAGAAAATGCGGATTATTGTTTCTTCCCTGCGTATTGTTGCCACCCAGAAGGGTTTGTATTTTTGTTTCCTCCATCAATGTTGAGTACTTTCCAAGTTAATCCTTGTGCTAGACAAGCAATGGTTTTCAAGCGTAGTGTGTTAGACCAGTTAAGGATGTTTGATGATAAATTCAAATTGATGGCTGATTATGATTTGATGATTAGACTTGTTATGGGAAAATATAAAGGTTTGTACTTTGAAAGAAATGTTTTGACTTATAAACTTGGTCAAGAAGCTATAAAGCATTCCACTCAAATGGAGGCTGAATGTCGTCACATTTTCTATAAAAATTACAAATCCCTTTATCCAATGACAGATGAAGTTTTAGATAGAATGGTTAAAATTTCAGAAGTTCCAAAACCATTGTTAGATAAATTAGTAACCTATTTCACTCCAGAAGATAGAGATAATTTCTATCAAGTTGCTCAAAATTTGTATGATATGCGTGTTCGAGCTGTAAATGAAATGGGAAATCAAAATAGATAGGCGTAAATGACTTGTTAAGAATTTGCAAAAAATCTTTTCAGGTTTATAATTAGAATAAGATAGTTAGAATATAAGAAGGTTAGGGAAAATATGACTGAACAGAAAATAGCAGTATTAGGCTGTGGATTGTGGGGACGTAATATCGTTCGTAATTTCTACAACTTGAACGCTTTGGGTATGGTTTGTGATTTGGATGATGATAATATCGCAAAAGTAAAAGAACAATATCCAGGGATAAAAACAACAAAGGATTTTAATGATATTTTAAATTCAAAAGAAATAACAGGTGTAGTCGTTGTTACGCCTAGTCACACTCACTTCAAGTTTGTTAAGGCCATGCTTGAGGCTGGGAAAAATGTTTATGTAGAAAAACCTATTTCAACAGTTGCTCAAGAAGCTAGAGATTTAGCTGATTTAGCTGATAGCAAAGGTTTGGTTCTTATGGTTGGTCACTTGTTGTTGTACCATCCAGCAGTAAACAGATTAAAAATGTTAGTAGAAGAAGGTGCTTTGGGTGATATTGTTTATGCTCAAAGTGATAGACTTAATATTAACTATTTCAAAAATGATAGAAGTGTAATGTGGGATTTGGCTCCTCATGATGTTTCAATGATTAGTTATGTATTAGGGAAAAATCCAGAAAGAGTTCTTTCAGCTATTGGCTGTTCTTCTGATGGTAATGATATTATGGATATTACCCATATTGGAATTAAAATGGAAGGCGGGGCAATTGCTCACATTACGGATAGTTGGATTACTCCGAAAAAGCATGTTCAATTATTGGTAAGAGGAACTAAAAAGACTGCAATTTTAGATGATACCGTAGCAGAACATAAACTAACAATTTATGATAACTTTAAAGCTGGAAGCAGTGAAAATGTTCAACTTGATTATCTTGAAATTGAACCTTTGAAGCTTGAATGCCAACACTTTATTAGCTGTTGTGAAACGGGCAAAAAAGCTAGATCAGATGGTGAAAATGGCTTTATTGTTGTAAGTATTTTGGAAGAAGCAGAAAAGATTATGCTAGGGGATAGAGCAAAAAATCTTGATAGTGTAGATTTTGCTCTTTCAAGAACTAAAAAGTAGGAGAGATTTATAATGAATATTAAAGATAACGCAGCAAATATTGTTTCAATTAGTAGAATTTTTGTTGCATTTGTAGCAATCGCATTGTTATTTAAACATACAACCTGTGCTTATGTTTGGGCTGTAATTTTAACAATTATTGCTTTTATTATGGACGGTGTTGATGGATATGTTGCAAGAAAATTCAACCAATCTTCAGAATGGGGATCTGTTCTAGATATTATGGGTGATAGAATTGTAGAACTTTCTTATTGGATTGTTTTTGCAATTTTAGGTTATCTTGCAGATGGTAATATGGCTTTGAATGCAATGTTCCCGATTGTATGCGTTGCAAGAGCATTTACTACGGATGGAATTAGAAGTGTTGCTCTTTCAAAGGGAATGACTGCATTTGGTGATAAGTCAATGCAATCAACAGCTTGGGGTAAATTTATTTGTGCATCAAGATTTATGAGAATTAGCTATGCAGTTGCAAAAGTTGCGGCTTTTGTATTGTTAATTGTTGCTGCAATTCCAGCGTTACCGGTTGCAATTGCTCAACCAATTCATTTGATTGCAGTTATTTTAGCTTGGGTTGCAATTATTTTCTGTGTTGTTCGTGCAATTCCAGTTGTTGCAGAAAGCGGAAAGTTGTTTGATGATGCCAAGTAAGTTAAATATAGTCTTATATGAACCAGAAATTCCTCAAAACACAGGGAATATAGCAAGGCTGTGTGCTTGTTGTGGTGCAAGTTTGTATTTGGTAGGGAAATTGGGTTTTTCTCTTTCAAGTAAATATACAAAACGTGCTGGACTTGATTACTGGGATAGCGTTGATTTGCATAAACTAGAGTCTATGGACGAGTTGTATAATGAATTCCCTAATGGAACGTTTTATTATTTAACAACCAAAGCAGACAAATTATATACGGAAATAGAGTTTAAGGACGGCGATTTTATTGTCTTTGGTCCTGAAACAAGAGGTTTGCCTGATAAATATGTAAAGGATTCTCATGCCAGAACTATTCCAATGAAAGAGGGGCAAAGAAGCTTGAATTTGTCTAATTCCGTAGCAATTGTTGCGTATGAGGCAATCAGACAAAATGGACTATAAACTTCCAAAAAGGATACAAAATTCTAATAAATCGACTTTCGGTCGAGTTTTAAATATTGCAGGCTCTGATTATATGCCAGGGGCTGCATATTTGTCGTCTGTTTCGGCTTTAAAAATAGGTTGTGGATATTGTTTTTTATCTTCAACGGAGAGAGTTATTGATGCTGTTGCAGCTCAAACTCAGAATGTTGTATTTGTACCAGTAGAACGAGTGAAAAATTATTTGAATAACACTACTTCTGTTGTTTCAATTGGTTGTGGCTTATCGCAAAATGAAGTTGCTAAGAGTTTATTCGATTTTGTAATAGAGAACTCTTTGCAAGATTGCCCATTGGTAATTGATGCTGATGGATTAAATTTGCTTGCAAAAGATAGTTCAAAATATTTGGAAAGAAAGTTCGATAAAGTTATTCTTACCCCACATCCTAAGGAAGCAGC
>ERZ1024349.21-NODE-21-length-25406-cov-18.515522_pt1 | contig 25406 bp, 25 predicted proteins | sample MGYA00520789_ERZ1024349 | MGnify/ENA primary metagenome ERZ1024349 (study PRJEB33242, sample SAMEA3444257) | Homo sapiens | biome: Host associated; feature: Gastrointestinal tract; material: Stool | place: Uganda | collected 2011-01-01 ...
CACCGAGATCTACACTCTTTCCCTACACGACGCTCTTCCGATCTAATTATTTTTAATTTAGTTGATTCAAATGAAGAAAAAAATGTTTTTGTTGTCGGTGATGATGATCAGATAATTTATGGTTTCCAAGGTGCAAAAAGTGATAATATTGAAAACTTTTTGACAAAATATCCTCAAACAAAAGTAATTTGTTTGAATGAAAATAATCGTTCTACTCAAACTATTTTGGATTTCAGTAATCTTGTCGTATCGCAAGATTTGAACCGATTAGAAAATAATGATTATTTTAAAAATACTTATAATATTTCAAAAAAATTAACAGCTAAGAATCCTAAAATTATTGAAAAAGATAAAAAAATAAATCGATTGCAATTTGCTGAAACTATTCAAGAATTTAATTATATTGTAGATGAAATTAAAAATCTTGTAGATTCAGAGGCTTGTCCGACAAATGATAAAAATGAAAAAGATTTATCTCAAATTGCAATTATTGCAAAAAAGCGAGCAGAACTTCAAACTTTTTCTGAGCTTTTAAAAGCGAAAAATATTCCGTGCCAAATAGATGAAGGGAAAAGTATTTTTTCAATTCGTTCAACTATTTTGGTTTATTTTTACTTGAAAGCGATGAATAATCACGTGCTATCTTCTGATAAGTTGTTCGGATTGATGTTATCTGAGCCTTTTAAACTTGATATTCAAGATTATAATAAGATTTTGATGGAACAACGGTTGTTAAAAAATGAGGGTTTGAATGATTTTATTTCTTTGATGAGAACATTGAAGGATTGGAAAAATCCACAAATTATTTCTGAATTTTTAGAAACTTTTGATGATTTAAAGGCTTATGCGACAACAAATACATTGCGAAATACTGTTATTGAAGTTGTAAATCGTACTGGAATTTTAGAATATTTTTATAAATGCCAAAAGAATAGAATAGAAAATCTTTCAGGAATTCGTAAACTCATTTCAGAGGCTGGAAATTATCAAAAAATTGATGAAACGAGAGGGCTTTCTGATTTTGTAACTTATCTTGATGATTGTTTGAAAAATGAAATTGATATTTGTCTAGATAAAGATAGTTCTGTTCAAAATGCTGTTCAATTGATGACTTATCACGGATCAAAAGGGCGAGAGTTTGAGTATGTTTATCTCCCTAATTTGATTTCTTCAAGTTGGGAAAATTTTAGAATGCCTGGAGAGTATAAACTTATTACAGATGAAGTTTATGATAAGGATTTTGCTCAAGCTAAAAAAGATTCTGAACTTTTAAAACTTCTTTTTGTTGGAATTACAAGAGCTAAACATTCTTTGACATTATCATTTGCGGATAATAATGAAAATAAAGCTCAACAAATTACAAAATATTTGTCTGAATTTTCAAATTATGATTTTAATTCTCAACAGTTTGAATGTGGTTCAGATGATTTAACAAAAGAGTTTGTTAGAAGCATTTCTACTGAAGTTTTTGATAATCGAAAAGCTTTTCAAAATGAAATTCGAGAAAGGGTAAAATCTATCGTTCTTTCTCCTTCAAGGGTAAATGATTACTTAACTTGTCCGAGAAAATTTTTCTATTTAAAAGTTTTGGGAATTGATGTAGAGGAAGCAGATTGGGACAATGCAAATTTTGGTTCAGTAATTCACTCAATTTTAGAACGAGCTGTAAAAATTGCCAAAGAAAAAGGTGATTATCCAGATATAAAATTTGCCTTAGATGAATTCCATACTGGCATGGATAATTCTCGTTTTAGTGAACTTGCCAAGAAAGAAAAATTTATCAAACTTGGCGAAAAATTATTGATGAATTATTATCCATATTTTTTACAAATTCCAGCGACAAGAGTTGAAAATGTAGAATTCAGTTTCTATGGCGTGAGTGTCGGAGATGACTTGGTTACAGGCAAAATTGATAGAATTGAAAGAAACTCTGACGGAACATATTCTTTATATGATTACAAAACAGGACGACCAACGAGCGAAAAACAAATTTCGCCAGATGGAGAAAAGAAAAATTATTATAATCAATTATGTTTTTATAAATACGCATATGAAAAGTTAACGGGAAATAAAGTTTCACAAGTTGGAATTATTTACGTTGAAGACCATGCAAGAAGTGTTTATAAAACTTTGACTGATTCGGATATGGAATATATTGAAAACTTGATAAAGGATACTTATTCAAATATTAAGTCTTTAAAGTTTAATCCGATAAAAGAAGATAAACAAGGCGTTTGTAAGAATTGTGTTTATAAACATCTTTGCAAATTGGATTTAATCTAAAGATTAAAAAAAGTAGCAAAAATATTTATGTTCAAGTTTTAAAATCCCCATTAGTAGATAGGAGAAAATTGATATGCAAATTCAAAAGACCAATAATGTTCAATTTGGTGCAAAATATATTAGCCCTGCAACGATAAAAGTTAAAGCTGGGAAAAGATGGAAAGATACTCAAGTAAGTTTTATAAAATTTGATACTTCAAAACAGAGAGATATTTCTTTTTTGGAAGGAGTAGAATCTCTTTGGGGCGGTAAGAATTTATCTGCTGGGATTGTAGATGAGGCTCATATTCTTGGCGGAAAAACTAATGTTTATGGTGTTACAACTCAAACATCTGATTTTGATGTTGTAGATGCAAGAAAAGTTTTGGGTTTAATTTCGACTGATAAAATTGCAAAAGGCGAATCAGAAGTTGGTGTATATAGAATGGGTACAACTCCAAAATATGCTTATGCTCAAAATAAAAGAAGCAGAGATGTAAAACATATTGCAACTGCTATGTATGAAGCTGTTAAAAATTTGGCAACTAAAAAAGCAAAAGCTCCAGTTGTAATCCATAACGCAACTCCAGAAGACGCAAAATTTTTGTCAAAATTAGGTGTTGAAGCTTAGATTTAAGTAGTATTGTTATTGAGTTTTGGCGGTCGGCTTTACTAAGCCGACCGCCTTTTTTTTATTCAATCAACCCCTCTCCCTTAATCCCTCAGCCATACGGCACGCAGTTTCACTCGACTTACTTCGTTTCGTCGGTTCAGCTAGTGTCCCTCGGAGAGGGAAAACAGAACGCAAAGGTCACCCTGAACTCGTTTCAGGGTCTCTAGCTGGAGCATTGTGTTGAGTTCACAAGGAAAAAGAGGCGATTTATTGCCTCTTTGTGTACAGTTGTGGGTTGTAATAAATAAGGTGTGGTTATGTGTTAGTTAAACCTAACACTTTTCACATAAAAAATGACTTTGTTTTTCTTTATCAGGAGAATTATTTCGATACCCAATTCCTGCCCTATAACCTGAAACAGCGTAGAGGAGAGGAAGAGAAGGTTCTATCCACTTAAGCCCAGATAATAACGAAACTGTCGCAATATCGTCTGTGTGAAGCCCAAGGTCTAAAAGTTCTGGGGTTCGAGTTTCCTTTTGTGGGTGTTTTGAAAGTAGGGGATTGATGAATTTGTTGCCAATATAATTTGCAATTGCACTTCCTCCAACGACACCTGTTAAGATTATGCCAGATACCATTCCGACACATCGTGCGGATTTTGAGCGAATATTCAATTTTTCTAGAAGTCCTAGAGCTGCTCCTGCACCGATGTTGCACATAAAAATATTGGCAAGATATTGGTATAATCCTTCTTTAATTTTGTTAGAAACTTTGTTTTCCCAATGTTTTTCTGTTGCTTTATCAGCAATAATTCCTCCTGCAATTCCTCCTGCAACAGGTACTGCTCCAAAAATAGATAACCATCCAATTTCTCTGAAAATATCTTTGGAAGTTATATTTTCTGGATCTGGAATAAGTCTGTTCAAATCTTTTCTTGAGAGATTTTTATTCAAAATGTCAACTTCTTTTATTCCAAGAATTTTGTTTTTTGATTTGTTAAGAATTTTAGTAACTTCTTTAGGAAGGTTCTTGTTCTCTAATAGCCCTTCAACTACTTTTTCATTTTCTAGATATATTTGTTTTACGGTTTTTGACATTGGTCTTTTAGTTAAAAACGATGCGATTTTTGACGCATTGATTGCAGAAATTGTCGTTGCTGCGAGGATTATTCCGAGTTGAATTCCTTTTTTCTTTCGACTTTCTTTTGGGGAGTCGTGTACCTCTTTTGCAAGAAACGCAGAACTTGCGAGGGTTAGAACTGTTGGAACTTGTTTATTTATTTTTGCGGTTAATAGTGGTTGGTCTAAGTATTTCCCGACTGATGAAATTTTTATCATTGATTTTGTTTTCCTTTTTGTAGAGTTCTAATATTTCGGTGTGATTTTGACAAAATTTGGTAAAATCTTGCATTTCGTTTAAAAGGTTTTGAGAAACTATATGTTCAATTTTGCAGGCATTTTCACTTGCTTCTGTTTTTTGTATTCCCAAAACTATTTGAAAAAATTGTTCTAACGTATGATGTTTGTTATAAACCTTTCTTGCTTCATCAATTCCTGCTTGAGTAATTGCAATAGCTTCGTAACTGTTGTATTTAATTAGATTTTTTGCAACAAGTTTTGCAAGTGCCTCAGAAACAGAAGCTCTGGAGATGTTTAATTTTCTTGCTAACTCAGCTCCTTTAAGCGGTTCATTGTTGACGTGTGCAATGTATATTGCTTCTAAATAGTCTTCAAGTCCAGAAGACAAGTTTTTAGTTTCTTTTTGCATGCCTAACCTTTCTTTCGGAATTTATTGTAAGGCATGCCTAACACTTTGTCAAGTAAGATTATTTATAAATTTGTAAAATTTGATTAAATATATAATAAAAATGTCACCTTGAATCTTGTTCAAGATGACATTCTGTTTTTATGTTATCTAAAATATTAACAACCGTAGCCAAATTCGTTGAAGAGTTTCCAACGATTTTGTTCCATATCTTGTTGGGCTTTTTTCTCATATTCCAAAACCCGTTCCCGCAATTCTTTATCTTCTCTTGGGAATAGTATTAAAATCTTACTCAAATCAAATAAGCAAAAATCAATCTCTGGCATTTTTTTAATCTCCTCTTAAGACTTCACTTTTATATAAAAACATTTCAAATTCCAAAATTTCACAAAACGCTTAAATATAAAGTTATGTAAAGGCGAGTTGCTATAAAAAAATCCCTCGCCATTTGACGAGGGATGAATTTAATTTATATATAAAAGGGGGATTTTAAGCGGCGTATTCGATATTATCGCCTTTGTGAATGATTACTGTGTAACCATCTGGTTCGTATTCTAATTTGTTAAGTTTCAATAATTCATTTGTGTAATTCATAATTTCTCTGTCAGTTGGTTTTTTACCATTCATTTCTTGCAATCTGCGTTTAGCGATGTTCCAAACATTGTCACCTTTTTTAACTGTGTAATTCTTTGGTAACGCTCTATTTTTGTCTTCGGCTTTGTCTGATTCTTTTGTTTCTTTTTCATCTCCAGAAACTGGTGCTGGTGTTGCTTTTGCTGGATCTTTTTTGTCAGCTGGTTTAGCCTTATCATCAGCCTTTTCTTCTCCTTTCGCTGGCTGAGTTGGAGAGTCAGAACCTACTGGTGCTGGAGTTGTTTCTCCATCGGAACCCTTTGCAGGTTTTTTAGTTTTATCAGCTGGTGCTGGAGTATCTTTTTGCTCTTGTACTGGAGTGTTAGCTTGTGTTTTCTTATCGTCGTCACCGCCGCCAAATAGTTTTTTAATACCGTAAAATAGTCCGCCGATAACTAATAGTGCTGCACCAATTTTTCCGCCCTTTTTCAAGAATTTTGTGAATTTAGAGCCTGATTTTGCTGCTGTTTGGGCAACATGACTTGCTTCTTCAGTTGCAACTTTAGTTCCGTTGGCTACTGTTTTAGTTGCAGCTCCTGCCTCGCCAGTTACAGCCCCAGTTCCGCTAGGTGTAACAGTTGGAGTGTTTGCTTTTGCCTTATTTTTTTCTATTGTTTCAATTAATTCTTTTTCGTTTACATTTGCAGTTGAACCTGGGCTCATTCGTTCAGCATTTTTCAATTCTTTATGAACTTTTTTCTCGTTTGCGTTTGGATTTGTTGTTGCATTATGTTCTGCTTTTGCAACTTTTGCTTTAGCTGCACTTTCTTGGTGTACTTTGGCTTTCCATTCTGAATTTTCAGCTTTTGCTTGTTGTTTTTCTCTGTTTTTTATAGCTTGTTGTTTTCTGTATTCGCTTTTACTTAAAGGTTTAGAAGGTTCTGATTGCTGAATATCATATTCAGGAAGTCCTGCTTTTACACGTCTTTCTTTTTCTGCTTCAATTGCATAGCCACGTGCAAATTCTTGACCTTTTTGTAAATTCTTTTCTTTTTGCTTTGTAAATAAACTTGCTGCTTCTTTTGATTTTTGTCTTTGTGCATTAATTGCATTTTGTTCTTCGTTTGTTAAAGTTCCATTAGCCATTTTTTCAGCTAAAAGTACGCCTGATAAAGGTTTTACCATCTTAAAATCCTCCAAATTTTCTTTTTCTATTTTGTAATATCCCCTATGCTTTAATAAAGTTTTTTGTAAATATGAAATTGCCCGTGGGTATATTCGATGTATATACGTTTTTAACATTTGTTTACAAATAGGCTAAAATTTCAACCAAACAGAGTATGTCAAATGTGGCTGAAATGGTTATACTGATTAAGGTAGGAAGAGGGTAATCTATGTTAGCACAGACTGTTAGAAAAAATATTACAACTAAGAAAAATATGGATATAAGAACTAAAGCTACAAGATTTAGTGATTTGTTCCAGGCTCGTCCAAAGAGTGAAGAGGTATCTTTTGATGAGTTATTGGATAGTAAAATTTCTGAATATGTAAAGCAAGAAGAAGCTGAAGCTCCTATTGTTGTGGAACAAGATATTGATATTGAAGCAGTTCCTACTGTTGATGAATATGAAATCGTTGAAAACCCAGATGAAGCTGTTGTTACTTTCCCAATTGTTGGAGTTGAACTTACAGAAAAACTTCCTTTCTTTAAGTCAATTACTTGTAAATTGGCAAGTATTTATGGTTAATATGAGTTGTTTTAATATAAAAAAGTTTGTTAAAGTATGATGAGGATTGAATTATCAATCCTCATTTCGATTTTTATGGTAGAATTTTCCAATATGATTAGAGAGGAATAAAAATTGCAAAATATATTAAAGTTGAAGTTGTTTAGTAGTTTGAAAGGTGATATTTTTGGGGCAATTATTGCATCAATTATTGCGTTTCCTCAAGCATTGGCATTTGGTGTCGCTTCTGGCATGGGGGCTTCTGCTGGGATTTGGGGTGCAATAATATTATCTTTATTTGCGGGAGTGTTGGGTTGTAATTTACCTTTTGTTTCTGGCCCAACTGGTCCAGTGGCAATTATTACGGCAACTGTTGTGGCTTTGTGTGGTGGGAATATTACATCAATTGTTTCAGTATTATTGTTGGCTTCGGTTTTTCAGATGATAATTTCTGTTACTCCTGTTCCAAGGATGATTAAATATGTTCCATATCCAGTGATTTCAGGTTTTTTAACAGGTATTGGTTTGATAATTATATTATTGCAAATTGCTCCACTTGTTGGTGGGGTTGCTCAATCTTCGACAATAAAAGCGTTAATGAGTTACCCTTCTGTATTTGCTCATGTGAACCTTCACGCATTAGTTTTGGGTTTGGGAACATTGGTAATATTATTTTTTACCCCTAAAGTTATTACTAAGTTCGTTCCTGCTCAGTTACTCGCATTGATTGTGATGACAGGGGTGGCTTATTATTTTGGCTTCAATGTAGAAAAAATTTCAGTGCTAAGTTTTTCTTTGCCACACTTATATATGCCTGATTTTTCGTTAGAAATGTTAACTAAAAATATCCCTATTGCCTTAACTTTAGCTTTTATTGCAACAAGCGAAAGTTTGTTAACAGGGATTATTATGGATTCTTTGACGAAAATTAAACATAATTCGAAAAGACTTGTTATGGCTCAAGGTTTTGGAAATTTGTTTTGTGCAATGACTGGTTCAATGATGGGTTCTGCTGCGACAATGAGAAGTGTTGCTGCGGTGAAAATTGGCGGTAAAACTAGACTCTGTGCAATTTTATCTGCTTTGATGTTGGGTGTGGTGCTTTTTAAGTTGACTGGATTTATTTCGCAAATCCCAATTAGCGTTTTGGCTGCAATTTTGATAAAAATCGGTTATGATATTTTGGATTTGAAAGTTTTGAAAGTATTGAAATTCGCTCCAAAAGATGATTTATATGTTTTGATTTCTGTTCTTTTGTTGACAGTTTTTTACAATTTGATTTTCGCTCTTGGTATTGGAATAATTTTGGCTTCGCTATTATATGCAAAAAGAATTGCTGATGATACTAATGTAAAAGTAACTCATTACAATCATATTGATTATACTCCGTACGAAGAAAGAGTTGAAAAAGAATCTCATTATCAAATAAGAATTCTCCATATTGATGGCCAATTTTTCTTTGGGTCGATTACTCAAATCGTTTCTCATTTTGACGAAATGCTTGAAACAAAATATATTATTTTGAATTATAGCTCTAATACTGAACTCGATATGTCTGCAATCTTTGCCCTTGAGGATATTATTGTTAGATTAGAGGCTCAAAAGATTAAGTTAATCCTTGTTATCCCGAATGAAAAAGTTTATTCTCAAGTTCAATCATTGGAAATTGTTTCGCAAATTGGCAAAGAGTCTGTCTTGATGAACGAAAATGAGGCAATCGAAATTGCGACAAAAAATATTCATTTGGATATTGAAGATTTGAAGTGATAATTGTATAGTTTTTATGTGATAAAATTTAAGAAAAAGGAGATATGGTATGTTTCAAGTTTATACTGCTAAAGACAAATCAGAAATGTCTAAAAATTTAATTGGTGAATTTAAAGATTACGATGATGCTATGGATTGTGCTGAAAAAGCAATTGAAGGCAAAGAAGGTTTGAGATACATCGTTGAAGAAACTAACGGTTGCGTAAATAGTTATGGAGAATTGATTCCAACTGTCGTTGCTGAAAGTGACTAGTAGATAAAGTAAAAAATCTCAAATTTCTCTCCAATGGAGAGGGTGGATAATAAAGGTCGGCATTCATTATGCCGACCTTTAAATGTAAAGCTTTATCCTTTCATTCTTTCTAAAAGTTTGGTATATTTTTTGTAATCTCTCCCCCACTCTTTTAGGCAATCGATTACTGGCCGTAAACTATATCCAACATCTGTGAGGGTGTATTCTACTTTTGGCGGGATTTGTTGGTAAACTTTTCGTTCAATCAATCCGTCTTCTTCAAGTTCTCGAAGTTTGCTTGTTAAAACTTTTTGGGTAATACCTGATACGGATTTTTTGAGTTCTCCAAAACGTTTTGTTCCCGTTAATAAATCCCTAATAATTAAAATTTTCCATTTACAGCCTGTCATCCTTAGTGTGGCTTCAATTGGACATTTTGGTAAACTCTTTTTCTCCATTTATCCCTCATTAGTATCTTTTAGTTACTATAATCTAAATCTATACTAACATGTATTCAGGGGTAAGGCAATATAGTTTATAACTATAATAATTTTAAAAGTTCATCTGTTGTGAATTTGTATCCTTTTACCTCCGCATAATTAGTTGGAAGTATGAATACAATGTAGTTGTCCTCTGCTTTTTTGTCCGTTAGCATTGCCTTAACCATTTTGTGTTTGTCAAATTTTGGAATTGGTTTGAAGTTGAATTTTTTAATTAAATCCTCACATAAGAATTTGTAGCCTTTGTCTATCAATCCTTGCCTAAATGAAAAGTCTAGTGCTAATTTCACCCCTTCTGCGACGCATTCACCGTGAGTGAATTTTTTGTATTTTGTAATGTTTTCAATTGCGTGTCCGAATGTATGACCTAAGTTTAATATTTTTCTTAGTCCGCCTTCTTTTTCATCGGCTTTTACAACTGCAATTTTCAAAGAAATGCAAATTTTTATTAGTTCTTTAAGGGTTAAAATGTCTCGGGTTAGAATTTTTTCGCTATGTTCGTTCAAAAAGTTGATTAAATTTGGGGAGTCTTCTATTGGACAAGTTTTTTCGATGAGTCCATATTTTACAACTTCGCCAAGTCCGCTCTTGAATTGTCTTTCATCTAGAGTTTTTATGAAATTTACATTGATAAAAACGGAATCTGGTTGATAAAAAGTTCCGACTAAATTTTTCCCATATTTTGTGTTAATTGCGGTTTTTCCTCCTACGGAGCTATCTGTTGCCGCAAGTAGTGTTGTTGGGACTTGGATAAATTTTATCCCTCGCATATACGTAGATGCTGAAAATCCCGCCAAATCTCCTATTACTCCTCCTCCAATAGCAATAATTGCATCTTTTCGAGTTAATTTTCTAGAGAGTGCAAAATTTAAAATTTTTGTGTAATTCTGAAAATTCTTTTCGGTTTCACCATCTTTTAAAATTAAAATTTTATCCTTTGGAAAATTTAAAATTTTAGAATATAATTTGTGAACTTTTTGGCTAAAAATGACGATATAGTTTTTACCTTCAACCTCCTGAAGAAGTTTATCTCTCAAGATTTCAATATTTTCGTTGGAAATATAAATCGGATAATATGTGTTTTTTTCTTCAATGTTTACGTCTAATTTTTCCATTCCAAAGCTCCTAAAATTTCTTCTGCAATTTTAGATGGTGTTTTCCCATCTGTCAATATTTTGTGATGTGCTAGATTGTAGTTATTTTTTCTTTTGGCTATTATTTCGGAAATTTTTTCTATTGTCATATTGTTTTTTAGTAATGGTCGATTATTTGTTTTTTGAATTCTTTTAAAAATTTCTTCTGGAGTTGTTTCAAGATAAATTACAGTAGAATTTTTTAATAAAAGTTCTCGGGTTTGTTCATTTTCGAAAGCTCCTCCTCCGAGGGATAAAATTTGTGATGATGTTGTTTGTGTAAGTTCTTTTATTGTGTTTGCTTCAACGGTGCGAAAATATTGTTCTCCCTTTGTTTTAAAGATTTCAGAGATACTTTCGTTTTCTTTATTCTCAATAAAGTCGTCAAGATCTATTGCAGAAATTCCTGTTTGTTGGGATAATATTTTTCCTATTGTAGTTTTCCCAGAACCCATCATTCCAATTAGTGTGATTTTTCTCATAAGTTTATTTTATCTTAAAAAATAAAAAATACTTAACTTTTTTGACTTGTTTATTTTGTGAGGTATTATATTTTAAAAAAGGGGATAAAGTTCAGATGAAAAAAATATTTGCAATGCTTATGCTTATAATGCTTGTATGTTGTGGTTGCGGTAAAAAATTAGATGAAGTTTCTACAACAACTGATTTAGATAATATTATGAAGCGTGATGTTTTGCTTGTCGGTGTAAAAACTGATACTTATCCATTTGGTTATTACGATCAAAAAGGAAGTTTCTCTGGCTATGATGCGGCATTGGCAAGAATTATCGCAAGAGGACTTTTAGGTAGCGATAAAAAAGTGAAATTTGTTCCAGTAACTGCTTCAGATAGAATGATGAAATTGTATTCTGGAGATGTGGATATGATTGTTGCAACGATGTCTATAACTCCAAAACGTCAAGAAATTCTTGATTTTTCAACTCCTTATTATACTGCGGGGCAGGCTGTGCTTGTTAGAAAGGGTTCAAGTGTTAAATCTTTGCGAGATTTGAATGGTAAAAAAGCAATCATAGTATTTGGTTCAACAAGTGAAAGAAGTTTGCGTTCTGCGGTTCCAAATGTTGGCATAAGGGGTTATAAAACATACCCAGAAGCATATAAAGCTTTGAAAACTGGCAGAGCGGATGCAATTGTTTCTGATGATACTATTTTGCTTGGCTTGGCATTAAAAGATGATAGTGTAGAATTGTTGCCAAAACGATATTCAAAAGAGCCATACGCAGTGGCTTTTAGAAAAGGAAAAGAATCAAAAGAATTAATTAGGGCCGTAAATAATATTATAGAAATAGAAACTCATAATGGGAATTTACGTAAAATTCAAGAAACTTACGGAATAAAGTAATTTTAGATTTTAAAATATTTTTTCACAAGTTCAATTTCCTGCTCTTTTGAAAGGGCAGGATTTTTTAATTTTTCCTCTAAAATATAATCAAAACATTTTTGATATTCAGTGGAAGGATTTATTCCAAAGTTTTGCAAATCTTTTCCTGTGGTTTGAATTTTTATATCTTTTAATTCTTCAAGATATTTCAATGCTAAAGGCATATCAATATATGAGAACATTATTATTGATTCGTCGCCAATTTCTTTAAAATTTTTGTATATTTTATAATCTGTTGAGAAATCTAATGTTTGAAGTTTTTTATAATCATCTATAATTTTCTTTTCTTGTTTAGTTAGAGGTAGTGATGAAATATCTGGAAGTAATCCTACATAAATTATCCATACGTTTTGAGGATTGTATGTTTTTACAAGGTTTTCAATTTCTCTAATTTTTTCAAAATCAAACTTTATGTTTTTGTTGTTGGGTGAAATTAGTTTATAAATTTTCTGTGTGATAAATCTTTCAAACGCAATTGAAGAATTTAGATTAAATGTTTCAACTAATTCTTTTTTTAATCTTTTGTATGACATATCATAATTGATATTTTTTAAGTATTCATCTTGCAATTTTTTAGTGTGTTCGTCTAGTTCAAATCCAAATCGAACAGCAAATTTTAATCCTCTTAAAATTCTCGTTGGGTCATCAATAAAACTTTCATCATGAAGAACTCTTAAGGTTTTGCTTTTTATATCATCAAGTCCATTTGTGTAATCAACGATTTCACCAGTCAAAGTGTTTTCAGCCATTGCGTTGATTGTAAAATCTCGTCTGAGAACATCTTCTTTTAGAGAACATCCAATGTCTTTAACTACTGGAAGATGACCTTGTTGCGGATAGGATTCACCCCTTGTTGATGCAATGTCAATTTCTTTTCCGTCTAGTTCTATTCTTACAGTTCCAAATGGTTCGTTTATTTGCATAATTTTAGCATTAGGAATTGATTTAGAAAACTCAATTGCATTCCCTTGATATGTAATGTCGATGTCAAAGTTTTCTTTTCCTAAAATCTTATCTCTGACAACTCCACCGATATAAAATAAATTTTTATCATGTAAATTGATGATGTTCATTCTTCCATTTTAGCGTAAAATGGAGTAAAATAGAATAAATATAAGTTTTTTTAAGAAGGGACGCTATGTTACAGGAAGCTACAAAGGCACTTAATTCGGCATTTAATAACAGTTTTATCAAAAAATTGAGTCAATATCTTCACGATTGTGTGAGGGAAGAAGTTAAGAGTTCCACTTTCAGAAATTTGAAAGGGGATAAGGATAACAAGTGGATTTTCTTAAAAGACCAAGAAACTTTATTAACTCAAGGTTTGGAATATCTGAAGCTTGATGGTTCAAATCCTAATTTGACAGAATTGATGATTCAGAGTGATTTGAGTACTAAAGATAAATATTTGATTTATGGTTATATGTTCCTTGTTGGCAGAAATGGTAAATCTCGTAAACGTAATGAATTTCTTACCCCATTATTGTATGTTCCATGTAAATTGGAGCGTAATGGAGTTAATATAAATTGTGTTAGACAGGATGATGTTTTATCCTTGAATACTGGGGCATTAGCGGCATTACTCAAAAAGGGTGATGATGACGATGAAGTAGATTTGTTTTTGGAAGGGATTTTGGATGTTGTTCCAGATTTGCCAATTACAAAGGAAAAGATGGATATTTTCTTGACAACATTGAAATCGCTCATTCCTGATGTTGAAATTGTTGAAGATTCTTCTGAAAATGCAGATGAAGATAATGTTGAAAAAGATGAAAGTTCTCAAAAAGACTTGTCTGATGTGAAAATCACAGGCGAAAATATGGATGAAATTATTGAAGATGAAATCCAAGAACAGAAATCTAAACCAGTTGGAGAAATTAAAAAATTATGTGTAACTTATCAAAGTGCAATAATTTTGACTAAACGTCCTGCTGTTACTGCTGGGGTGTTGCATGAGTTGATGCAAATTGCTGAAAAACCTAGTGGGGTTTATAGAGAAACTACTTTGAGTGTAATAAATGATGAATACACCCAAAGCGGAGATAAAATTATTCTTAATGATAAACAAGAGGATTTTTATCCTATTACTCCTCTTGCGTTGAGTGATTCTCAGGAAAAAGTTGTTAAAAATATAGAAAATAGTAAATTTATTGCGGTTCAAGGTCCTCCAGGAACTGGTAAATCTCAAACAATTGTTAACCTCGTTGCTCATTTGATTGCAAATGGCAAAACTGTTCTTGTTGCTTCTCGTATGGATAAGGCAGTTGATGTTGTTGCAGATAGATTGAATGATTTGGGTGCTCCTTATTTGGCTTTACGAGCTGGCAGAATGAATTATCAAAAGCAATTGAGTTTGCAGTTGCAAGATTTGTTGGCGGGTAAAGTTGAATTGGATGAGGATGTTGATGATTTTATTTTTGCGGATACAAAAGATATGAAACAACATCTTGATTGTATGCGTGAAACCGAAGCAAAATGCGAAAAAATTATCAAACTTGAAAAAGCTTGGCACGATTTAAAATTCGATATAAAACAACAATCTGCAAATGTTGGAGAGATGGAATATATCAAGCATCCGTTGAAAAAATCCGAAATAGATTCAATAAATGATGTTATAAAAACATTGTCTGATAATATGGAAAAATCTGGATTGTTTGCTTCTTTTGCAAATATGTCCAGCCTACGACAATTGAAAAAGATTTTGGATATTAAAGATTTTGAAGTTGAACCAGAAAATTTAGATAGGCTTCGTGTAGAGCTTGATTTTATCACGCAAAAATGGAAGTTACGCAAGATTGAATCTGATATTCAGAAAACAGGTAATCTTCATGTGATGATGGAACAAATTCGCCAAATGAAGCGTAAGCAAAAAACTTTGGCAATAAATATTTTAAAAAGTACAAGACGTGAAGCAATTAAAGCTCTTTTGCGTGATGAAAAGAAACGTAGAAGAATAAAAGTTCATGCAATGTCTTTAGTTGAAAGAAGAAAAAATCTTCAAAGTCGAATTTTAGAAGAAGAAGATTTTAAACCTTTGTTGGAAGCTTTTCCTTGTTGGTGCGTAACAACTTATGCGGTGTCGGATTCTCTTCCTCTAAAACCTGGCATGTTTGATGTTGCAATAATTGATGAGGCTTCTCAGTGTGATATTGCAAGTTGTTTCCCTATAATGTACAGAGCAAAGAAAACTGTTGTTGTTGGAGATGATAAGCAACTTCCTCATTTGTCATTCTTGGAAAAAGCTAAAGAACAATCTTTCTTGAGTCAATATGGTATTCCAGATAAATACCAATTAATGTGGAGATTTAGAACAAATTCAATGTTTGATTTGGCTGACTATTATTCAATGAATTCAGTAATGTTGGATGAACATTTTAGAAGCTTGCCTCCAATTATCAATTTCTCAAATCATGAGTTTTATTCCGATAGAATTCGTGTGATGAGAAAAGATAAAGATGACGAATTGGCTCTTGAAATGATTAATGTTCCAGATGGTAAGGTTGATATGGATGCAACTCGTAATCTGCCAGAAATTGAAGCATTGGTTAAAACTTTGCATGAAATTATTATTGAAGATGAACGTAAAAATCCAGACAAACCTGTTACTATTGGGATTATTTCTCCATTTAGGGCGCAAGTTGAGCAGTTAAAAATATCTGTTCCGAAAGTTCTTTCTGATTATATGATTAAAAAACACCAGATTGAAATTGGTACAGCACATACATTCCAAGGAGATGAAAGAGATATTATCCTTATGTCTTGGTCTTTCGCAAATAATTCATACCCTCAAAGTATAACATTCTTGCAAAAGCCAAACTTGTTCAATGTTGCAATAACAAGAGCAAAAAATAAATGTATAAACTTTGTTTCTCACGATATAGAAACAATGCCAGATGGACATTTTAGAAATTATGTTTCATTTATCAAACAATATCAAGAACGTAAGGCTGCGTTAATTAATAACGAAATTGATGAAAATATTTATAAAAATAAGTTAGAGCGAGAAGTTGCTACTGAAATTAGAAAACTTGAACATAAAGTTACAGCAGGAGTTGATATTGCGGGCTTGAGTGCGGATTTAGTTGTTGATGATAGTTTTGTTATTGAAATCGACGGTTTAGAAGATAGTCCAAAAGCTCATATTTCAAACATGAAAAAACAAGCCATATTGGAACGTTGTGGATTCAAGGTTAAGCGTATAACATATAGAGAATGGCAATATTCAGCTAAAGCTTGTTTGGATAGAGTTCTTGCAATGGAATAAGAAAAAAAGGAACGGCTTTATAACCGTTCCTTTTTTTATACCTCTTTATATTTTTTTTGACCTTTTCTAACTTGTGGTTTTTCTGCTCGTCTAGTGTATTCTTTTATAATATCTTCTCCATTTGAATAATATAAAAATTCTTCCATAATTCCTTGGATTTGTTTTTCATTACTTTTTGGAATGTATTGAGGTGAAAGGGTTAGGGAAATTATTTGTGGCTGAATATTCTTATTCCTAATTGTTGTAATCATTTTGTTATAGGCTTGTTCTACTTCTTGAGGTTTGAGATTGTGTGACCAGTCTTCAGATGTGTCAAAGCCAGAATTACTTAAATAATCCATATCTATACTCAAAAAGACTTTTTTGTTTTTGAAATTTGGTAAGGTTTCTTCTGTACAAGTAATAAGTTTAAATTTTTTGTAATTTGGTTGTTTAAGTTTTTCGTAATCTTTTTTATATGCAAGCTCTTCCAAATATCCATTGTTGGTATTAATAATTAAATCTTGGGTGTATGCTTTTTGGTGAACATTAGGGTTCACATCATCCTTATTTTTTTTATTGTTCCCTTCTAGTGCAATTGGTATATTATCAATATCTCTTTGTTTAAAATTATATTGCATCATTGCATTTGTTGCTTCCCCTTTTGGCATAACCCAATATATTGTTTCAATTTCTGGATTTTTTATTACTAATTCATTTATCCAGTTATAAATTTCTGCTCCGAGTTTTGGTGAAATTTCTTCATAAACATATAGATCGCTGTGAGTATCAAAATTAATAACCGTATCTGGTATTTCAATTTGATTTTCTTTTGCTGTTTCAATTACATCTAGTGCTTGATTGTGGTCAATATTTATATCAATTAGTTGAAGTTTTTTACAAATAGTTCCAATTTTTATAGATTTTTGATTGTAAAATACTCCGAATAATAAAGTTGTCACAAGTATTATCGGAAGTAGTATTATTCCTAATTTTTTTAACTTTTCCATATTCCCTCTTTTGTATAAAATTATACATTCTTGTAATCTGGTGTGTCAAATTAGGTTTTTGATTAATTTTACATAGAGTGTTTTTAATATAAGATAAAATAAAGAAGTAAAAATAGAAAAGGGTAAATAATGAAAAAAGTTTATATAGAAACAATGGGTTGTCAGATGAATAAATCCGATACAGAGAGAATGTTCGGAATGCTTTCGAATTTTGGTTATGAAGAAACTGATACTCCAAAAGATGCAGATTTGTTGATGGTTAATACTTGTTCAATTAGGCAATTGAGTGAGGATAAAGCGTTTAGTTTGATTGGAACTTGGGGCAAATGGAAAAAAACAAATCCTGAGTTGAAAATTGGTTTTTGTGGTTGTGTTGCACAGCAAAAAGCTAAAGAAATTTTCAAGCGTGCTAATTATGTAGATTTCGTTCTTGGAACTCATAAAATTTATTCTCTTCCAGATATTATTAAAAAAATTAATGCAGGCGAAAAGGTTTGTGAGTGTGAAGAAACTAATGCGACAGAAGATGATAAAGCTGTAAAATATGACATCAATAGAGTTAAATCTGTAAATGCGTGGATTCCGATTACTGAAGGTTGCAATAATTTTTGTACTTATTGTATTGTTCCATACACTAGGGGCCGTGAACGTTCTAGACTTCCAGAAACCATATTGAAAGAAGTTAAGGATGCTCTAAATTCTGGTTTCAAAGAAATAACTTTACTTGGGCAAAATGTTGATAGTTATGGAAAAGATTTTAAAGATAAGAATTATCGTTTAGCTGATTTGCTTCGTGATGTGAATGCGATTGAGGGTAAATTTAGAATACGTTTTGTGACTTCTTATCCAACAGATATTACTGATGAACTAATCAATACTGTTGTAGAATTGGATAAAGTATGTGAATATTTTCATATCCCTATGCAATCTGGTAGTTCAGAAGTTTTGAAAAAAATGAATAGACGGTATGATAGAGAAACTTATTTCAAGATTGCAAATAAAGTTAGAGAAATGGTTCCAGATGTTACAATAACGAGTGATTTCATTGCAGGTTTCCCAGGGGAAACTGAAGAACAGTTTGTTGAAACTTTGACGGCTATGGACGAATTAGGGCTGGATTATTCTAATACTGCGGCATATTCTCCTAGAGAAAAAACAGTTGCAGCAAAATGGGTTGATAAATATATTGATGAAGATACTAAATTCGAGCGTTTAGCAAGATTGAATGAGCAAAATAGAAAATGTTGTCTTGCATCGAACAAAAAATTCATTGGTAGAGAATTAGAAGTTTTGATTGAAAATTTTGAAAATCATAAAGGTAAGAATGTAATTACAGGAAGAACAAGGAATAATAAAATTGTTCATATCCCTTACGATAAAGATTTGACTGGTGAATTTGTAAATGTAAAAATTACTGGTGTTAAAACTTGGTATTTACAAGGTGAAATGGTTTAATAAAATCAAGATGTGAGGTTTTATGATGAATTTGCTTAAGCGATTGATGGTGTTATCGATAACTATTTCTTTAACAATAATGCCGAATCTTGCTTTAGCAAATTCGGCAGAAACTTCTAACCCGATAAAAGGTTCTGTTTCTTTAGATATTACTCCATATTGTAAAGATTGGAATTCAAATCAGGCGTTTAATATAATAAATCATATTGGGGCGAAACTTATTTCCAATAATGATATTGATACAAAAATACAATTTGTTGTCGTGGATAAAGAAGATGCAAATGCTTCTACAAACATAAACAATCAAATCTCTGTTTATTCTGGACTTTTGAAATATGTGGAAACGGAAGATGAGTTAGCTTATGTCATAGGACATGAGATGGGTCATGTTGAAAAAAGTCATGTTAAAAAGAGCCTTGCTCGAAATATTTTGACAAGAACCGCTGGCGTTGCAGGTTCAGCGTTAGTTCTTGTTAGTTGGATAAATGATTCTTCAAAACTTGCTAAAACGGGGACAATTTTGGCGGGTTCTTCTGTTGCTGGTGAATTGGTTAATAAAAAATTATCAAGAGGGCAAGAAACAAAATCAGATTTAGTTAGTATTGATTATATGGTAAATGCTGGGTATAATCCTCTTGCTTCAATTTCTATGTTAAACAAAATTTCTGGGAATTATTTTGACTTTTTCTCTGATCATCCATCTGGAGAGAAGCGAATTAAAAAAGCTTACAACTATATTCAAGAAAAATACCCAGAATATATTAAAAAGGGCTATCCAACAACTTCTTATAAAAGAGCTTTGAAAATTGTTCAACCAGAATAATTTTGACGGAATGTAAAAATTTTGCTATTATATTTTTGTAAATTAGAGAGGCAAAATGAAAACATCAGATATTGTTGGTATAATCTTGATTATTTTAGCTGTAACTTTTGTTATTTCGCTATCTCCATCTTCAAAAGATAAATCTCAACCCCCGAAATCATCTTCTCAAAAGTTGGCGGAGGTAACTCCTTCATATACCCCATCAATATATGGTGCGGAGCAAATTCCTAGTTCTATTTATAAAAACACTTTAGGAAATGATACTTTTTACGATGTAATTAACCCAAATAATGAGAAAAAGCATATCTTTTGGGCTTATGCAGATTGCCCAATTGGTAGAAAATTAAAATCTGATATTGATTCTATTTTAGAAATTAATGGGCTAAATAATTATTACATTCATGATGGGAATTTGATGGATGGGGAGCTTATTATAACTTGTAATAACCAATCTATGGAATGTATTGAACCATATTTGTATGACAATTGTTCTGATAATGTTTGTATAATAAAACCCTCTAAAAAAGAACTTATAAAAATTCCTAATACACAAGTAGATGCAATTGAGAAAAAGTTACTACAAATTAAAAATTGGTAGCATTTTAAGCTTCTTTAACCAAATGTCCTTTTTTGTAAGAGCCTAAATATCTGAAAAATGAAGCTTTAGGTTTAATTTCTTCAATTGCTTGAAGCATCTCTGTATCTCCTAAATGACCATCAAAGTTTACAATAAAAATGTATTCATTTGGCTCAAATTTTGATGGGCGTGATGATATGTAGGAAAGATTAATTCCGTGTTCTAAAAATATTTTTAAAATTTCTAATAATGCTCCAGGGGTATGATTTGTTCTGAATGCTATGGTTGTTTTATCTTTCCCTGTTGGCATTGTTTCAACATCCCCAATTAAGATATATCTCGTTTTGTTATTTTTATCATCGTGAATATTTTCTTTTAGGACATTCAACATGCAAGTTTCGGCAATTTTTTTATTCCCAATAGATGCGTAAGTTAAATTGTAATTCCTCAAATCAAAAGCGGATTCAAGCATTGTTGGAGCTTCGATTAAGTTTAAATTTCTTGGTAATTCATTTTGAATAAATTCGTGACATTTGCCAATAAGTCTAGGGGTTGCAATCAATCCTGTGATACTGTAAAATTCCGTTGTTTTGGATAATAGACAGTATTCAATTGGCATAATTAGTTCAGAAATTATTCTTATATTTGGATTTTTGCAGAGTATCAAACTGTCTAAAGATTCTCGTATGGTCCCATCAAGGGTGTTTTCAACGGGAAGAACACCTACTGTATCGGGATTTTTTGCAACATAGTCAACTATTTGTTTAATTGTTGTTAGAGGAGTTGAAAATCTACCTTCGAGTTTTAACATATGACAAAATTCATCTTTTGCCATTTCAGAAAAAGATGTTTGTGGCTCTAGGTATGCAATATTCCGTATCATTTCAAAATTAGACATTTACTTAACTCCGTATTTCTATTAGAATTATACCAGAAAGATAAAGGAGAGGGTATGGCTGATATAAAATTTGGAACTGATGGCTGGAGAGCTGTCGTTGGAAAAGATTTTAACGAAGAGAATGTTGGAATTGTTTCAAAGGCAATTGGAAAATATGTTTTTGATACTTATGGAATTTATAAAACAATAATTGTAGGTTATGATCCAAGAAATATGGCAAAAGAATTTTCTATGCAATGTGCAAAAATTCTTAGTGATTTAGGTTTCAAAGTTTTATATAGTGACAAGGTTATTCCTACCCCAGTGTTAGCATATAATGCTCAATTCCTTGATGCTTGTGCCGTAATGTTTACTGCCTCTCATAACCCTCCAGAATATTTAGGGATTAAATTTATTCCAGATTATGCTGGTCCTGCAACATCTGAAATTACAGATGAAATTGTTTCAAATTTTGGTAAAAGTTTTAATTCTCATATAAAAGGAAAATTGATTTATACAGATTTTTCAAATAACTATTTTAACCGAATAAAAGAAATTATTGATTTTTCAAAAATTAAAGATATGAAAAAGAGAATAATTTTTGATGGTTTATATGCGGCAAGTATTGGTTATTTTGATAAGTTGTTATCTGATAACGGGATTGAATATGACAGTATTCATATGTATCATGATACAAATTTTGGTGGCGGAATGCCTGAGCCTAAACCTCAATATATGTCAGAGATGATTAATTATATAAAATCTCATAATGACTATGTCGGTTTTGCGAATGACGGTGATTCGGATAGGTTTGGAGTGGTCAATGAAAATGGAGAATATGTTACTCCAAATGAAATTATTGCAATCTTATTAATGCACTTAAAAACAAATAAAAAATATTCAGGCTGTTTGGTTAAAACAGTTGGTGCAAGTTTGATGCTAGATATTGTTGCTCAAAAACTTGGTGTTGAAGTTGTGGAAACTCCTGTTGGGTTTAAACATGTAGGGGCTGCAATGCGAAAATACAATCCAATTATTGCAGGTGAAGAATCTGGAGGGTTGAGTATTCAAGGTCATATCCCAGAAAAAGATGGCATTTTGGCAAACCTTTTGGTTTTAGAGGCTATGGCATACCAAGGTAAATCTTTAGTTCAATTGCAAAACGACTTAAAGGATTTTGTTGGCTGTTCATTCCACAATACAAGAGTTGACAAGCGTTTAGAAAATGTAGATGAAATTAAGCCTGTACTGGATAAATTTTCTCAAATGGAAGAAATTATTGGCCAAAAAATTTCAAAAAAAGATTTTAAAGACGGGGTGAAGTTGTATTTGGAGGATGGAACAACTTGGATTTTGGTTCGTCCATCTGGGACAGAGCCTCTTTTAAGAATTTATATGGAAAGTGATTCTTTAGATAAGATTGAGAAAATAAAAGCAATGTTATAAAAAGGACTAAGAGGGAATGTTTTCTTCCCTCTTTTTTTATTGAGAAATAATGGGCATATTATTTTTTTTAAGTTCTGTAAATTTATATCAATTAAAAGTGGCAAAAAATTAATTTACGAGTTTTGTAACTTGTAAATTTGAAATGAAAGGAAATAATATGCAAATTCAAAATAATACCCCAAATGCAAATCCTAATTTTGGTATGGCATTTCGTAAGCCTGTTGATATTGATAAATATGCAAAATATATAACAAAGCATGAATCTCCAAAACATGCGGTAGCAGCTTCAAATGATTTTATTAGAAATCACGCAGGAGATGTGCATTTTGATATGGAAATGTGTTCAGATAATTCAATAAAAATTGTCGGCAAAACTCCAGAAGGTAAAAAGTTCTTGGATAAAAATGGTGGAGTTAAGAAATTCCCAGAAAGCGGAAACTATCCTCTTTCAAAATTAGAAGAAAAACAATTGGCAATTGAAACTCGCAAGGAAGAATTGGAAAAGGCTGGAGCTTCAAAATTCAGAATGTTTTTCTTCAATCTTGGTTCTTCAATTAAATTGTCAATGCAAAGGTTCAAATCTCATGAGCTAAAACCAACAGATATTTTGCCTGCAAATATGAGGGAAGCCGACAAATTTGTAAACAATTCAGAAAAAATCGTTGATAATGAGATTAATTTGAGAAATTCATTGAATGATTTATTTGCCGAATAATGTAAAATTTTGTTACAAATATTCTCTAAAAACTCTTTGTAACAAAACTAAACAAACATGGGAAAGCACGGTTGACACTATGTTTTGTTTATCCTAAGATATATATGCTTGAAGTATAGTAGTAAAATATCCGAAATATTTTAAATAGCGAACTTCAGGAGTGGAAACAGTTTTAGGTATTGTATTTTCCAAGATTTGAAACAAAGCCCACAAAGGTAGTACATAGAAAAAGAAAAAGGAATTCAAATGGCTAACAGCACTAAGAAAAACAGAATCAGAGTTTGTTTGAAAGCTTATGATCACAAACTAATTGATGTATCTGCTGAAAAAATCGTAGAAACAGCAAAAAGAACAGACGCTCAAGTAGCTGGACCTATTCCTTTACCTACAAAAAGACGTATCTATTGTGTATTGCGTTCACCACACGTTGATAAAAAATCTCGTGAACATTTCGAAATGAGAACTCACAAACGCATTATCGATATTTACGAACCAACTCAACAAACTATGGATGAGTTACGTAGATTAGATTTACCAGCAGGTGTTGATATCGAAGCAAGATAGTTGCTGAGATTCCTGCTAAATGAAAATTGAATAAGCATTATGCATAAATAATGTGATCTACTACCCGTCATTGTCCGAGTTCTGGGCAAGTAGGCGGTGGAAGGTGAAAGTCCTTCAAAAGAGGTAAAAGAACAGTAAGCAAAAGTAGCGCTCGCAAGAGAAAATGCAAACTCGAGGATAATCCTTGTGATTACGGATACGAGCGAGCAAGAAAGGTAGAATATGACACTAGGTGTAATAGGAAAAAAAGTTGGAATGACTCAAATCTTTGACGAACAAGGTTTGGCTATCCCTGTAACAGTTATCAAAGTTGATGAAACTGTTGTTACTCAAGTTAAAACAGTTGAAACTGATGGTTATAACGCTATCCAAGTTGGTACAGTTGCAGCTAAAGAAAAACACTTGACAAAAGCTCAATTAGGTCATTTCAAGAAAAATAACTTATCAAATTACAGACATCTTCAAGAATTCAGAGTTGAAAACCCACAAGATTACAAAGTAGGCGATAAGGTTGAACTTTCAGTATTAGAAAATGTTGAAAAAGTTGACGTAACAGGTAAATCAATAGGTAAAGGTTTCCAAGGTACAGTAAAAAGATGGAACTTCGGAAGAGGACCTATGGCTCACGGTTCTAAAAACCACAGAGAACCTGGTTCAATCGGTGCAGGTACAACTCCTAGCCGTGTTATCAAAGGTAAAAGAATGGCTGGTAACATGGGTAACGAAAGAGTTACAATTACTAAATTGAAATTAGTTAAAGTTGATTCAGCTAACGGTTTAGTTCTTGTTAAAGGATCTGTTCCTGGATGCGAAGGTAGATTGGTAACAATCGTTCCTACAAGAACTAAATGGAACTAAACTAATAATAGACAAGGACAAGTCTTAAAAATCGGCTGGTCGTGCCAAATAAAGCAAATATGCAAGCGGTAAGCAGTCTTAAACGGAAAATAGTTAATTAAAAGGAAAATTAAAATGTCAAAAGAAATATTAAGTACAAATGGAGAAAAATTAGGCGAAATCACATTAGAAAAAAGTGTTTTCGGTGTTGAACCTAATTTACACGTAATGCACTTAGCATTAAGAAGACAATTGAACAATGCTCGTCAAGGCAGTGCTTGTGCTAAAACAAGAGCAGAAGTTGCTGGTGGCGGAAGAAAACCTTGGAAACAAAAAGGTACTGGTAGAGCAAGAGCTGGTTCTCTTCGTTCACCATTGTTCGCTGGTGGTGGTGTAATCTTTGGACCAAAACCAAGAAGTTATGCTTTCAACATGCCTCAAAAAGCTAGACAATTAGCATTAAGATCTGCTTTGTCAGCTAGAGAAGCTCAAATTGTTGTAGTAAAAGATTTCTCAACAATTGCTGAACCAAAAACAAAATTGATGGTTAGTGCATTAAAATCATTGAACGTAAATGGTAAAGTTTTAGTTGTAGCAGATTTCAAAGCTGAAGAAAACAAAAATCTTGAATTATCAGCTAGAAATATCCCAAGCGTAAAACTTTTATTACCAACAAACTTAAATGTGAAAGATTTATTGGAAGCTGATTTTGTTGTTATGACTGAATCTGCTGTAAATGAAATTACAGAAAGGTTACAATAATGAGTAAAGAAACAGAAAGACTATATGACGTAATTAAAAAGTCATTAATTACAGAAAAATCAGTGGCAGCAACAGATCGGAAGAGCGTCGTGTAGGGAAAGAGTGTAGATCTCGGTGGTCGCCG